>JAABUS010003746.1_pt1 | contig 23802 bp, 22 predicted proteins | sample 5560161 | NCBI WGS metagenome assembly JAABUS01 (sample SAMN10711885, study PRJNA513376) | rock metagenome | isolation source: Antarctica rocks | place: Antarctica: Victoria Land, Trio Nunatak nord | collected 2016-01-04
CTGCTCGGCGGTCAGGACGACGCGATAGGAAGCAGCCATGGCGGGACTCCAGCGGCGGACGGGCGGATCGTTCCTGTCCATCCGCACCCGCCTTGCCACTGATGATTCAGCCGTGACACACCACTAGCCCGCCTAACGAGTGGCACGGGCCTTCTCGAGCGTCTCCGCCGACGTGTCGCCGAACAGCTGCGAGGCGTAGGGCAGCTTCGGCTGGGCGACCGTGTCCCCAAGCAGCTGCCAGACCGGGGCCGAGAGCCGCTTGCCCATCAGGTCCCAGAGCGCGATGTCGATCCCGGACAGCGTATGGTCGGCCTGAAGCAGGTCCAGGCTGTTCTCCCGGACGAGCTTCGTGATCCGGGCGATGTCGCCGACGTCGTCCAGCGCCTGCCCCAGCACCGAATCGATGACCGGCCTGCAGGCGCTATGCGACATCGGCGCGACGAGAGCGGCGATCGTCGGCAGCGGCGACGCCTCGCATTCGCCCCAGCCGACATACGGGCCGGCCTGCACCCGGACCAGCGTCAGGTCCTGGCTGCCGTCACCGATGTCGAGGATCTCTGGCATCGCCAGATAGTAGACGTCGACCGACTCGATCCGCACTGGCCTGTTGCCTCCATCGACTACCGGTGACGTCCGCTCCTGTCCGGCACGCTTCGCTGACGTTTACGGCCGGATATCTACGGAGGCGACCACGTCCGGCGCGCTGGTCCGCCGCCAGCCCGGCAGGGCGTGGGCGGACCAGCGGCCGTCCCGCTCCGTGACCTCGACCGGAATGCCGAAGCAGGCCGAGATCGGGCCGCTCGTCAGGATCTCCGCCGCTGGCCCCTGCGCGACCGACTCGCCCTTCGCCATCAGCATCGCCTGATTCGTCCCGGACGGCAGATCTTCGAGATGGTGGGCGACGACGACGATCGCCAGCTCTGGGTCCGAGACGCGAAGGTCGGTCACGGCGGCCAGCAGCGCCTCCCGGGCCGGCAGGTCCAGCCCGGTGGCCGGCTCGTCCAGCAGCAACAGGCGGGGCCGCGTCATCAGCGCCCGGGCGATCCGGACCCGCTGGCGCTCGCCCTGGCTGCACGTCGCGAGGGTGCGGTCGGCGAGGTCGAGGCAACCGAGCTGGTCGAGCAGGTCCATCGCCCTTGCCTCATCGGCCGGGCCGATCCGCTCGAACTGGGGCCGGAGCGAGCCGGTCAGCCCGGTCAGGACCGCCGCCGCGCAGGTCAGCTCGTCCGGCAGGCGGATGTTGGGATCGACCACGCCGATCACCTCCCAGAGCCGGAAGACCATCGTCTCACCCATCCGCCGGCCGAGGATCGAGACCGTCCCGGACGACGGGTGGCGCCGGGCCGCGGCCAGCGAGAGGAGCGTGCTCTTGCCCGCCCCGTTGGCCCCGAGGACGGCCCAGTGCTCCCCGGCCCGGACCTCCCAGGTCACGCCGCGAAGAAGCTGGGCTCCCTCAGCGGTCCAGACCCGGACATCGTCGAAGGCCAGCACGACAGCCGCCGCCGTGTGACCGTTGGCCCGATGGTGCGCCGTCATCTAGGCCTCCACCCGAGCCGGGACCAGACTCGCGACGCCGGAGACGTCCCAGGAGACGGACGGGTTGTCCGCCGTCAGCAGCGCCCCAGCCGGCTCGACGTCGAACGCCTCGGCCAGACCTTCCGTGATGGCGCGGCGCATCGACTCGGCGGTGCCCGGCTCGGCCCGCTCGATCGCGTCGATCGTCTCGGACATGACGATCACGCTCGTCGTCGACGGCGTGACCATCGCCTCGACGCTCTGCCGCCAGGCCAGGTGCCGGGTCAGGATGGTGTTCCCGACCGCGTAGCCGATCTCACCGGCCACGACCGGTTCCGGCCCGTCGGCGCCGAGGACATGGAATCGGTCGCCCTCCCGGGTCAGGCGCAGTTCGAGGTGGCCGTCGGCCGTAACCAGATCGCCGGCGTCGAAGGCACCGGCCGGCAGGACGTTGGCCAGCGAGACGCCGTTGTACCAGTCGACCAGCGGGTTGATCATGAACGGCTCGCCGCCCTTGATCGCCCGCCGGACGATCGATTCGATCGCGACCGGATGCTTCTTCGGCGAGACGCCGATGCTCGTCATCTGGGTCCGCCACGGGGCGACCCGGTGGTGCGACTGAGCGCTGCCGAGCCCGGCGAACCGCTCGGGCGTCGCATCCCAGATCTCGCGCCAGCGCTGCTCGATGTCGGGGCGCGGTACGCTGTTGTCGAGACCGGTCGCGACGACCGCGACGATCCGCACGTTCGGCAGCCGCTCGAACACGTCGGGATGGATCGAGAAGGTCAGCATTCGGGGAGGAACCTCGCTGGAATGGGTGATCCGAAGAACCGGGTGAGTATATCAGCCTGCCGTCGGCAGCCCGAACCGACGCATCGAACGGGGGATATGACCATGACCGACAGCAGCGGTCCGGACAGCATCCCGGCGGAGATCGAGCGGGGCGAGGCACTCGGACGCGATGGCGCCGAGTCGGAGTCGATCGCCCACTTCGAGCGGATGATGAGCCAGCACCGGGACGACGCCCGGGTGGTCTTCGCCTACGGCGGGTCTCTCGACTCCGCCGGGCGGGAGCACGATGCCGCGGCGCAGTACCGGCGGGCACTCGACCTCGGGCTGCCGGACGAGCTCCGGTCGCGGATGTACGTCCAGTACGGCAGCACGCTCCGGAACGTCGGTGACCCGGCCGGCTCAGTCGCGGTGCTGGAGGAAGGAGCGGCGGCGTTCCCCGACGACCTCGGGATCGCCTGCTTCCTCGCGCTGGCTCGCCAGAGCGCGGGTCGACCGGCAGACGCGTTGGCTGGACTCATCGCCGCCCTTCTGCGGGAAGACGCTCGCGGGACCGCACTCTTTCACCGGTATCAGCGATCGCTGGGTGCCTACGCGGCAGAACTGAAGGACTGAGCCGGGAGTGAGCCACGCCGACATCGCCCGCCAGCGCCTGCGTGCTCAGCGACTGACCGGAACCCCTTTCGACCAGCCGGTGGATGCGATCCGGGGTCTGGTGGCCGTCCAGGCCCAGGATTATCACGGCGCGAAATGGGCGCTCGCCCAGCGTTCCAGCGACCGGTCAGGTACCACCATCGACCAGGCCCTTGCCGAGGGGACCGTGATCCGGACCCACGTCCTGAGGCCGACATGGCACCTCGTCGCCGCCCAGGACATTCGCTGGCTGCTGGACATGACCGGACCGCGGGTCCACGCGGTGAACGGATACATGTACCGCCAGACCGGACTTGACGACGATCTGCTCCGCCGCGGCCGGGCGGTACTCGTGGCATCACTGAGCGACGGTCAGCAGCTGACGCGCCCCGAACTGGCCCAGCGGTTGGGCGAGGCCGGGATTGCGGCGAGCGGGCACCGATTGGCCCATCTCATCATGCACGCGGAACTGGACGCCGTGATCTGCAGCGGCGCTATCCGTGGGAAACAGCACACCTATGCACTCCTCGACGAGCGGGTTCCCCTGACGCCGCCGCTCGACCGGGAGGAGGCCCTGGCCCGACTGGCGCGGCGATTCTTCAACAGCCACGGACCGGCCGTCCCCCAGGACCTTGCGTGGTGGTCGGGCCTGACCATCGCCGACGTCCGCCGCGGCCTCGACATCGTGGGTCCTGAGCTGGAAACCGTGACCGTCGATGACACGGTGTTCTGGTTCGACCCCACGGTCACTGAACCGAGCCCCGACGGACCGACCGTCCACCTGTTGCCCAATTTCGATGAACATCTGATCGCCTACAAGGAGCGCCGTCCGACGTTCGACCCGGCCCGCTTCGACATCGCTCCGCCCGCCACGGCCTTCGACGGCCAGGTCGTCGTCTTCGACGGCCAGGTCGTCGGCGGGTGGCGCCGGACGATCAGTGGCAAGCGGCTGTCGGTCGACGTGGCACTCTACGTTTCCCCGCCCGACGAGCGACGGACGGCGCTGCTCGATGCGGCCGAGCAACTGCGGCGGTTCATGGGCTGTTCATCCGTCACCGTGGGGATCGAGGCGCCCTGAATCTGACTGATACGATTACGCCACGATCGTTCCGTCAGACCTGGCTGGTCTTGTCCGAGCCGCCAGGCGCCACCGCCTCGGCGATCGGGTGATCTCATCGATCGGATCGTTTGGGGGCACCTCTATCGCCCGGCAGGGCGAAGGCCGCCGCGGCAGCCGGGCTTGCCAGCGCAGCGAGAGCTTCGCCCCTACGGTTGACTTGCCGAGCGCGGCAATTCTGGCCCAACAGTGACCGTCTGAAAGGTGACTCGCCTGAAATGACGTCCATGGATCGGCCCGATCCTCGACGACGCTCCGCACCGTTCCTGAGCCCTGCACGCTTCGCTGCCATTTTAGGCTGGGCATCGCCGCAGGCGATAGCTCGACGCTAGATGTCGTCCGACCGGATGCCGGGGATGTTCTGGGCGGCTCGGGCCGACGCCGGGACGTAGATCAGACCGGTGACGCGACCGGTGCCGTCGGTGCTGAGCCGCAGCTCCATGTCCGGATCGACGATCGTCGCCTGCAGGTTGCGGTTGAGTTCGGCCGCGGTATGTGAGACGAGGTAGACCGAGACCTCGGCGACGTGGCGGGCGATCCCGAGGCGGTTGCCATCGTCGTCGTAGATCATGCTGCCGTTGAGCTCGCCGCCGGTCGCCTGGACCGGGGCCGCCTGTTGCGTGGAGGCATTTTGCTGCTGGGGCTGCTGCTCAGGCACGTTGCCCTGCTGCTGCTGAGCCTGCTTCTCGTCCGACCCGAGGAGCTGATCGGCGAACTTCTTGACGACGAACTGTCCCGCTACCCGCTGCATGGTGAACTCCCGATCGACCGTCGAGACCCTGGCCGGCGCACCCGGCTGGCCCGCCGGCCCGCGACGCCCGTCTTGGTACCGGTATAGCTTACCGCGCCGTGGCTCCAGCGGTCGTCAGCAGGTGCCCGGAACGGTGTCCAGTCGTCTGCGTCCCGTCCTCAGGGACATGGCTCTCGCTTCGCTGGCCTTGTTCGCGCCGTCAGGCGCCACGGGCTCCGTCATCAGTACGTTCATCGGGATCGGTCGGTCGCGGAATTACCGCCCTGCGGGGCGACGGCCGCTGCGGCGGCCCGGCTCGTAAACTTCGCCCCTACAGAACGATTCCGCCCACCGGAAAGCCCCTCTCCACCGCAGTGGGAAGGGATTTGGGGAGGGGTCTATCCGCCGCCAGAGCGACCCGATGAGCACCGCAACCGTGGCGGCATCACAGGTCGATGCGGCGGCCAGTTACTGGCGACGGGAGGCCGACAGTCGCTCGACAGACTCATGCGACAGCATTGCGTGGGCGCCCTTGACGCCGTTGACCATCTGCGTGACCCGCAGGCGGACGACCATGCTGGCCAGCCCGTAGGCCTCCTGCCGGCCGACCCCGAGCAGCTCGCCCATCAGCGTCAGCATGTCGTCCGTCGCCGCCCAGACCGCCTCGTCGAGGTCCTCGTCGAAGCCGAACGTTAGCCAGTCGGTCGGCGTCCGTGACCGTGGCGTCGTCAGCGGCATGTCGTCACGGAGGTCGAACCGGAGGACGACCCGATCCATGGGGGCCTCGATCGCGGTCCCGCAGATCTCGCCGTCAGACTGGGCGGCGTGGCCGTCGCCGGCCGAGAACAGTCCGCCCACGACGGCGATCGGCAGGAACAGGGTCGTGCCGGCGGTCAGCTCCTGGCAGTCGAGGTTGCCACCCTGGGCGCGGGGTGGGCTGGTCGGGACCGGCCGGACCGAGGCCGGCGGCATCCCCATGACGCCGAGGAACGGGTGGGTCGGCACCTCGTGGCCGTGCTGGTCACGGCAGATCCCGGCCGCCGCGTCGACCGACCACCGCAAGGTCATCGGCGCGACGTCGACCAGGCCGAGGCGCCGGTTGAACGGGCTGTCCCAGCCACCGACCGGCGTCGTGCCCCACGTCCCCGGAACGATCTCGTCGATGTGGACGGCCAGCGTCATCCCCGGCTCGGCGCCGCGGATGGCGATCGGGCCGCAGAGGGCGTGGCCGGCGTCCCGGACCGGGTCGCGGGGTTCGAACCGGGGTGCCCGGTCGGTGTCATCGTGTGACGGCGCCAGCCGCCAGCCGGCTTCGAGGGTCGACAGCGTGACCCGGTCGCCGGGGGCGATCGTCAGGATCGGCGGGCGGGCGGCATCGAAGTCGCCATGGAGCGAGGCGCGGTCCGGCGTGATGGAATGGTCGGCCATTGATACCTCCGATGGCCGGTCGCCCGGTCCCGTTGTCCCTGTCTGAGGAATGGAGGCATCTTACCGGTTACGGGCGCTCGCCGAGCCACCGCTCCCCAAGCCAAGCCATCTCCCAGAAGGCGAGCTCGTAGCGGCTCGAGGTCAGGAACGCCTGTGTCACCCGCCCCATCGCCTCGCCGCCCAGCCCCTGGGTGTGCCGATCCAGCAGCTCCCGGCACCACGTCGTCAGTTCGCCGAAGCTGGGGTCGCTGTAGGAGGCGATCCACCGCGCGTACCGGGGATCGTTGGGCCGGCCGCGCTCGTCCAGCACCTGGCCGATCTCGCTGTAGGCCCACATGCAGGGCAGCAGCGCCCCGATCAGCTCGGCGTAGTCGCCGACGGTCGCGGTCCGGAGCAGGAAATCAGTGTAGCCCTGCGTCGTCGGCGCCTTCTCCTCCCGCTCCAGCTCGTCGGCGGAGATGCCGAACTCGGCGGCCAGCGACCGGTGCAGGTCCATCTCCGACTGGAGCGTCTCATGCAGGAGGGCCGCGAAGCGGACCATCGTCGCGAGGTTCGGCGCCCGGGCGGCGGCGAGGGCGAAGACGCGGGCGTAGTCGATCAGGTAGAGATAGTCCTGCCGGAGGAAGAACGCGAACCGGTCCGGATCGAGGGTCCCGTCGCCAATCCCCATGACGAACGGGTGGTGATGCTGGGCGTCCCAGATCGCGCTGGCCCGCGCCCGGAGGGACTCGCTGACCGACGCCGTGGTGATGGTAGTCATGGGGGAACAGGACCTCGCCTGGTCACGCGGCGCCTCACGCTCTGTGCGCACAGGGCGACTGATCGGGTGTGAGGAACCCTGAGGCCGCACGGACCGTACCAGAGGGACGGGCAACCCGTCATCGGGCAACGGTCGCCCATGGCGACGGTGGCGGCCGACCGCGATCAGCGCGAGCCGAGCTCGACCAGGTGAAGCCCAACCCCTTCGACTTCAGCCAGAACCCGGTCGACCATCGACGGCTCGCGGAACCGCTGCCACCAGCTCTGGGGACGATGACCGAGGACGAGGACCGTCGCATTCTCGTCGCGGCAGATCTGGGCGATCCGGCTGGCGAACTCGGCCGGAGGGATCGGTTCGAGCCCGCTGTGCTCGATCGGGACGACCGAGGCCCCGAGATCATCGACGAGCCGGAGGTTGCGCTCCATGCCCTGTCGCTGGTCGATCGGCAGGCTGGCTGTCCCGTCCGGCGGCATGACGGCGACTGCCACGAGTTCACCGCGCAGGGCGCTGGCGAGGCGCCAGGCGTGCCGGACGACGACGCTGGTCTCGACCCGGTCGTCCATCACGACGACGACGCGCTCGGCGGTCGGCCAGACGGCATCGATGTCGTGAGCCCGCATGTAGCCTTCGAGGCGCTCGTCGACCTCGTCGGCCGTCCGGCGCAGGGCCAGCTGCCGCAGGGCGGTCAGGTTCCCGGCCCGGAAGAAGTTCCGCATCGCCTGGTCGGCCCGGCCCGGCGGATAGACTTTGCCCTGCTCCAGCCGATCGAGCAGGTCCTCAGTCGGCAGGTCGATCAGGTGGACGTCGGTCGCCTCGTCGAGGATCCGGTCGGGGACTGTCTCCCGGACCTGGACACCGGTGATGCCGAGCACGATGTCCTGGAGGCTCTCGAGGTGTTGGACGTTGAGGGTTGTGATGACCTCGATCCCGGCGTCCCGGATCGCCTCGACGTCCTCGTAGCGGCGGCCGTGGTGGGAACCGGGCGGGTTGGTGTGGGCGAGCTCATCGACGAGCACGACCTGCGGGTTGCGCCGGATGATGGCGTCGAGGTCCATCTCCTCGGTCTGGATGCCGCTATAGGTGAGCCGCTGCCGGGGGACGATCTCCAGCCCGCCGATCTGCGACTCCGTGTCGGCCCGGCCATGGGTCTCGACGAACCCGATGACGACGTCCTCACCCCGCTCCCGCATCGCCCGCCCGGCACTGAGCATCGCGTAGGTCTTGCCGACGCCGGGCGCGGCCCCGAGGTAGATGCGCAGGTCCCCCCGGTGCCGGGTGCCGTCGGTTGAGAGGGATGGCGACGACATGGGCTGGTCTCCGGGCAAGTGGACGTGGGTGGTTGATTGGTGTTGGTTGGTGGCCGAGCACTGACCCCTCCCCCAGCCCCTCTCCATCTCGGTTTCGGCACTGCGGTGCCTTACCGGATGGAGAGGGGAGAACAACCTGAGCCATGTTTGGGAATCATGATCGGCCGAACGACGTGTTTCGGAGGTTGCACGTCTCCCCTCTCCATCCGTCCGCGAGTGCTGGTCCGGCTTCGCCGGATCAGCCGACCGGACGAGATGAGGAGGGGCCGGGGGAGGGGTCTACCGCCGGGCAATCTACGTGGCCGCCGGCATCGGGGCGAGCTCGTCCAGGGCCAGGTTCAGGTCCAGAACGTTGACGCGGGGCTCGCCGAGGAACCAAAGGACGCGGCCGGAGGTGTTGTCGTCGACCAGATCGCGGACCTGATCCGCCGTGATGCCGCGCTGCTGGGCGACGCGGGCGACCTGGAGCTCGGCCGAGGCCGGGCTGATGTCCGGGTCGACGCCGCTGCCGGAGGCGGTGACGAGGTCGACCGGGATCCTGGCGTCGGCCGACAGGGCGTTCTCCTGCCGGATCGAGGCGACGTCAGCCGTCACCCGGTCGGTCAGGGCGGAATTGGTCGGGCCGTAGTTGGAGCCACCGGAGACGATCGTGCCGTCATCGTTGATCGTGGCGCCGGACGGGCGGCCCCGGAAGTAGCCACCCACCGTCAGGTTGGTGTCGGCGTCGACGAAGCTCTGACCGAGCAGCGACGAACCGACCGTCTCGCCGTCGCGCTCGATGAAGGAGCCGTCGGCCTGATTCGGGAAGACGACCTGGGCGACGCCGGTGATGACGCCGGGGTAGATCAGGCCGGTGATGACGGTCATGAGGATCAGCATGAGTGCGGCGGTACGCGCCTGACGAAGGATCACTGGGCACCTCGCGGTCTGGGACGGGCGACAGACGGATCATGGACGATGACGGAGCCGGGGCCTACCAGCTGATGCCGACGGCGGTCAGGATCAGGTCGATCAGCTTGATGCCGATGAACGGGGCGACCAGGCCGCCGAGGCCGTAGATCAGCAGGTTGCGCCGGAGCAGGGCCGAGGCGCTCATCGGCCGGTAGGCGACACCCCGCAGCGCCAGCGGGATCAGGATGACGATGATGAGCGCGTTGAAGATGATCGCTGACAGGATTGCGCTCTGGGGCGAGTCCAGCCGCATGACGTTCAGGGCGTTGAGGGCGCCGGCCGAGCCGCCGTCGCTGACGTAGGCGGCGGTGAAGATCGCCGGGATGATGGCGAAGTACTTGGCGACGTCGTTGGCGATGCTGAACGTCGTCAGGGCGCCGCGGGTCATCAGGAGCTGCTTGCCGATCGAGACGACTTCGATCAGCTTGGTCGGGTCGCTGTCGAGGTCGACCATGTTCCCGGCCTCCTTGGCGGCGGCCGTGCCGGTGTTCATCGCCACGCCGACGTCGGCCTGGGCCAGCGCCGGGGCGTCGTTGGTGCCGTCACCGGTCATCGCGACGAGGCGCCCGGCCTCCTGTTGCTCGCGGATGATCCGGATCTTGTCCTCCGGGCGGGCCTCGGCGTGGAAGTCGTCCACCCCGGCCTCCCGGGCGATGGTCTGGGCGGTCAGCGGGTTGTCGCCAGTGACCATGACGGTCCGGATGCCCATCTCGCGGAGCTCGGCGAAGCGCTCGGCCATGCCCGGCTTGACGGTGTCCTTGAGGTAGATCACGCCCAGCGGACGGTTGTCCTCGATCACGACCAGCGGCGTGCCACCGGCGGCCGCGACGCGGTTGGCGGCGTCCCGGAGGTCGGCCGGGACCTCGCCGTACTGGCGGACGACGGCGTCGAGCGCCCCCTTCATGGTGAGGTGGCCGTCCCGCTTCAGGCCGCTCATCCGCGTCTCGGCGGTGAACGGGATCGGCTCGCCGCCGGTCAGGGCGGCGGGGTCGGGCTGGTAGCCCAGCTCCCGCGCGAGGGCGACGATGCTCTTGCCCTCCGGGGTCTCGTCGGCCAGGCTGGAGCGCAGGGCGGCGCCGGTCAGCCCGGCGGCGCCGACATCGCTGGTCGGGATGAACTCGGCCGCCATCCGGTTGCCGTAGGTGATCGTGCCGGTCTTGTCGAGCAGGAGCACGTCGATGTCGCCGGCCGCCTCGACGGCGCGGCCGCTCATCGCCAGCACATTGCGCTGGACGAGACGGTCCATCCCGGCGATGCCGATCGCCGACAGGAGGCCGCCGATCGTGGTCGGGATCAGGGTGACGAGCAGCGCGATCAGCACCACCGTCGAGGCCTGGTCTCCGGCGTAGCTGGAGATCGGGGCCAGGGTGACGGTCACGATCAGGAAGATGATCGTCAGGCCGGCCAGCAGGATGTTGAGGGCGATCTCGTTCGGCGTCTTCTGCCGGGAGGCGCCCTCAACGAGCGCGATCATGCGATCGAGAAACGTCTTGCCGGGCTCCGCGGTGATCCTCACGATCAGATGATCGGAGATGACCTGCGTGCCGCCGGTGACGGAGGACGAGGTGTCGGTGCCGGGCTCCTTCAGGACGGGAGCCGACTCGCCGGTGATCGCCGCCTCGGAGACGTAGGCGATGCCCTCGACGATCTCGCCGTCGCTCGGGATGATGTCGTTGACCTCGACCAGGACGAGGTCGCCAGGCCGGAGCTCGGCCGAGGCGCGGGTCTCGGTCCGGCGGTCGGCGGTCGGGCCGACGAGGACCTTGGCCGGCGTCTCGGTCCGCGTCCGGCGGAGCGAGTCGGCTTGAGCCTTGCCGCGGCCCTCGGCCATCGCCTCGGCGAAGTTGGCGAACAGGACCGTGAACCAGAGCCAGGCGGAGATCCAGGCGATGAAGCCGACCGGATCGCCGGTGTCGCTGATCCCGGTCAGGTCACCGATCAGGATGATGGTCGTCAGCAGGGCGCCGATCTCGACGATCAGCATGACCGGATTGTGCCAGAGCGTCCGCGGGTTGAGCTTCCGCAGCGCCTCAAGCAGGGCCGGCCGGACGATGTTCGGGTCGAACAGGTTGCGGCGCGGGGCGTTGCCCCCGGTTCCGGTGGTGGATCGGCTCGGGGCCGGTCTGGCGGCCTCGTCCCGGTCCGGGGCGACGGTTTGTGTCGAAAGCGCTGTGTTCATCGTGATCTGGATCCTCATCGGACGCGTGGTCCCCCCTCTCCATCCGCAGATGGGGAGGGGCCGGGGGAGGGGTAATCAGAGGCCGAAGAGATTGCCGTCCCGCATCTGGAAGTGCTCGATGATTGGGCCGAGGGCGTATGAGGGGAAGTAGGTCAGGGCGCCGACGATCAGGATGACGCCGATCAGCAGGCCGATCCAGAGGCCGCCCGTGGTCGGGAAGGTCCCGGCCGTCTCGGTCGTCCGACCCTTCTTCGCCAAGTTCCCGGCCAGCGCGAGCGCCGGCACGATGATCAGGAACCGGCCAGCGAGCATCGTGATGCCCAGGGCGATGTTGAAGAACGGGACGTTGGCGCTGATCCCGGCGAAGGCCGAACCGTTGTTGCCAGCCGCCGACGAGAAGGCGTAGAGGAACTCAGTGAAGCCGTGGGCCGCCGGGTTCCACCGGCTGGTCAGCACATCGCTGGATGAGATCGCGATCGCCGAGAAGCCCAGGATGAACAGCGGGATGACGAGCAGCGCCAGCATGGCCATCTTGACGTCGAACGGCTCGATCTTCTTGCCGAGGTACTCGGGCGTCCGCCCGACCATCAGCCCGGCGATGAAGACTGTGATCACCGCGTAGATCAGCATGCCGTAGAGACCGGACCCCACCCCGCCGAAGACGATCTCACCGAGGGCGATGTTCGCCAGCGGGATCATGCCGCCGATCGCGGTGAAGGAATCGTGCATGCCGTTGACGGCGCCGCAGGACGCGGCGGTCGTGATGACGGCGAACAGGGACGTGTCCTTGATGCCGAACCGGACCTCCTTGCTCTCCATGTTGCCGCCCGGCGCGGGTTCGCCGGCGATCTCCGTCGCCTGCGACGCCCCGGCGGTGGTCAGGTTCGGGTTGCCCGACTGCTCGGCGACCGTGGTCACAGCGACACCGACGAAGAAGATCAGGCTCATCGCGGTGAAGATCGCCCAGCCCTGCTTCGGGTTCCCGACCAGCCTGCCAAAGGTGTAGGTCAGCCCGGCGGGGATCGAGAAGATCAGCAGCATCTGAAGCAGGTTGGTGAAGCCGTTCGGGTTCTCGAACGGGTGGGCGGAGTTGGCGTTGAAGAAGCCACCACCGTTCGTGCCGAGCATCTTGATCGCCTCCTGCGAGGCGACCGGCCCAAGTGGGACCCGCAGCGTGTCGCCGGCGACGGAGACGAATTCCCGGTAGACGCCAAGCGTCTGTGGGACGCCAGCCGCGATGAAGACGAGCGCGGCGACGATCGAGATCGGCAGCAGGATGTAGAGGACGGTCCGGGTCATGTCGACCCAGAAGTTGCCGATCTCCTTCGCCGAGCGCCGGGCGAACCCGCGGATCACCGCGATCGCGATCGCGATCCCGGTCGCCGCCGAGAGGAAGTTGTGGACGGCGAGCCCCGCCATCTGGGTGAAGTAGCTCATCGTGGTCTCGGGGTAGTACCCCTGCCAGTTCGTGTTGGAGATGAACGAGACCGAGGTGTTGAACGACGACTCGGCGCCCACGCCGGGTAGGTCCTCGGGGTTGAACGGCAGCCCACCCTGGGCCCGCTGGATCAGGTAGGTCAGCAGGAACCCGAAGACGCTGAACAGCAGCATGGCGACGGTGTAGCCCTGCCAGCTCTGCTCGCGCTTCGCGTCGACGGCGGTCAGCCGGTAGACGATCCGCTCGACCGGAGCCAGAACGGGCGTGAGCAGGACCCGCTCGCCCGAGAACAGGCGTGCCATGAACGATCCGAACGGCTTCGTCAGCAGCAGCAGGATGCCGAAGTACACGACGATCAACGCCGCAAACGTCATCTGGGAGGGCCTTTCAGCGAACGCACCTGCGACACGACGTCACGACCGGGCAGGGACTAGAAGCGCTCGGGGCGCAGGAGCGCGACGGCGAGGAAGACGAGCAGACCGGCCGCGATCAGCAGGACGATGACATCGAAGGCAGACATCCCGTTCCCTCCAGGGACGGACTGAGGTCCGTCAGAGCCGCTCGATACCCGCGATGAAGGCGAGGCAGGCGGCGAAGAAACCGACACCGATCAGGATCATGAAGACGTCTTGCATCCGTACCCTCCCAAGGCTGGAACTGAAGCGACCGAAACGGTGACGAGACGAGCTCAGTGGACCGGGCCGAACGAAGTGGGCCGCGCCTCGTTCTCCGGGGATGGCGTCCCCAGCGTCCGCTCGACGAGCCGGAACAGGGCATCCATCGGGAAGGGCTTGTGCAGCACGCCGACCGGGCCGAACTCGCGGACCAGCGATGTCTTCGGCGGCACGGCCGAGAAGACGACGGTCGGGAGCGAGCGGCCAGACGCTCGGAGATCGCGGAGCACGTCCCAGCCGGTCGCGTCCGGCAGGTTGATGTCGAGCAGCAGGAGATCGAACGACTCGCTGCCGAGGATGCGCATCGCGTCGGCATGGCTGGCCGCCTGGGTAACGGCGTAGCCGTGCCCCGTCAGCGCCCGGGCGAACGTCTGCCGCAGCCGCTCCTCGTCATCGACGACGAGCAACCGCGCCCTGCCCGCCTGCTCAGCCATCCCGTCCGTCATCGCCCCTCCCGCCAACCGACCAACGACCGCGCGGATCAACCGATACCGACAGGTGATCCAGAAAATGGTAAGTCCCAGGGCGTTAGAGGCGCGTTAGAGGCGCGTTAGAGGCGCGTTAGAGGGGATCGGTGGGGGATAAGAATTTCGTTAGAGTGAGCGAACGAGACTTTGGTATTGGGTGGAGACTGGCGGCCTGGGGGTTGGCGAGCAGTCCCTACCCCAACCCGTCTTCCGCTCGCATCGACTGCGTCGAGGCTCGTCTGGAAGACGGATGGAGAGGGGCTCCATGCTGGTCGAGCTGAAGCTCTCCAGAACGAACCGACATCCCCGCGACCCATCTCCCCTCCCTGGGAGCCGTCGCAGCCGACGATCGGCTTCCGCCGGTCGGAGCGCGACGGAGAGCCGGGGAGGGGAGATGGGGTTGGGACTGTTCACGACCAATGCGTTTCGATGAGCACCGCAATAGCGCCGAGGCGATGACGCCCGGCTACGCATGATGCTAGAGCGAGGATCGGGAGGGGTTGTCCGCCGCCTGATTGGCCGTCCGCTCTCGCCTGACGGCGATGCCCGGCCCTGAAGGGACCGGGCTCAGGAACGGCGCAAAGCGTCATGAACGAGTCGTCCAACTCAGCCGGCGATGGGTCTAACAACGTTTCTGAACACCGCTGTAGTGACATCGTCCTCACGAACCGCCCGTCAGATCACCCACCGGTCCGAAATCGGTACCCGACGCCCGGCTCCGTGACGATCAGTCGTGGGTGGCCGGGGTCCGGCTCGAGCTTGCGGCGGAGGTAGTTGATGTAGACCCGGAGCTGCTGGGCGTTGTCGGCGGCGTAACTGCCCCAGACGCGCTCCAGCAGTTGCCGGTGCGTCAGCACCCGGTCGGCGTTGGTCGCCAGCACCCGGAGCAGGTCGTACTCGGTCTTGGTCAGGTGGATCTCGACCGGCCCGCGGGTGACGACGTGGCGCCCAAAGTTGACCGTCAGGTCGCCGACGACGACCGACGAGGCACCCGGCGCCCCGCTCCGGCGCAGCGCCGCCCGGACTCGCGCCAACAGCTCCTCCATCCCGAACGGCTTGGTCAGGTAGTCGTCGGCGCCGAGGTCGAGCGCGGCGACCTTGTCCCGCTCCTCCCCGCGGGCGGACAGGACGATGATCGGGACCTGCGACCAGCCCCTGGTCTGCCGGACGACTTCCAGCCCGTCGACCTTCGGCATCACAAGGTCGAGCAGCACGAGGTCAGGGAGGCGCAGCGCCAGGGCATCGAGCGCGATCGCCCCGTCCTCGGCCAGTTCGACCTCGTAGCCGTGGCCGCCCAGCGCCGTCCGGAGCGCCCGGCGGATCTGCGGCTCATCGTCGACGACCAGGACCCGTTCCCCACTCATCCGGCGATGACCTCCCCGGCTTCGGCAGTCGCAACCGCATGCGGGACGGGCGGGGCGATCGGCAACGTGAAGCGGAACGTCGCGCCCTGCCCCTCGGCGCTCTCGACCCAGATCCGGCCACCGTGCGCCTCGACCAGTCCCTTGCAGATCGTCAGACCGATCCCGGAGCCGGAGATGATCGTCCCCTCGGCACTGCCCCGGTAGAACCGCTCGAACAGCCGCCGCTGGAGCGCCGGAGCGATCCCCGGCCCGTGATCGGCGACGCTGATCTCGATGTCCGGACCGTCCCGAACGGCGCGGAGATCGATCGGCGACCCGGCCGGGGCGTACTTGATCGCGTTCTCGCCGAGGTTCATCACGACCTGGGCGATCTCGACGTAGTCGAACCAGATCAGCGGCAGCTCCGGCTCGATCTCCAGCAGGATGCGCTCAGCGGAACCGCCGGCCCGCTGCCGAAGCCGCGTGGCCGCATCCCGTATCAGCTCCTCGACGTCGTACCACTCCCGGTCCGGGCGCAGCGCCCCGCCCTCGATCCGGGACAGGTCCAGCAGGTTGCCTACCATCAGCGTCAGCCGATCGGTCTCCTCGTCGATCGCGAGGAGGAACTCCCGCCGGTCGTCGTCCCGCCACTGGACGTGGTCGTCGAGCAGCGACGTCGCTGACGCCTTGATGGCCGACAGCGGGGTCCGCAGATCGTGGGAGACGGCCGAGAGCAGCGCCGACTTGAGCTCATCGGACTGAGCCAGGACCTGGGCCCGGGCGGCGTCCTCCGACAGCCGGGCCCGGTCCAGCGCCAGCGCGGCCTGTCCGGCAAAGGTCGCCAGCAGCCGCTCGTCCTCCGGCGTGAACCTCCCGCCGCCCGGCCGCCCGATCACCTCCAGCACGCCGATCACCCGGTCATGGGCGAGGATCGGCAGGTAGAGGACGTCCTGATTCCGGGTCGGCTGAACGAGGACCGGGATCCGGCTCGATCCGTGGGGCGCCCGGAGACGCCGCCCCGCCACGCGTCGACCGGCGGGGCGGCCGTGCTCGATCGCCCACGTCGCCATCGCCAGGCTCTGCCGGTCAACCTTGGAGTCGTCCGCAGAATGGGGCGCCGCCACGCGGACCATGAGCTCGGGCGGCCCGGCGGAATCGGACAGCGTCGGATCTCCATGCTCAGTTCCCCCATCCCCACCGACCGGCAGCAGAATCCGGCCACGGTCGGAGCCGTAGACCCGGACGACCTGCTGAACGATCGTGTCCAGCATCGCATCGAGCGTGATATCCCGGATCAGGGCCGAGTTGAGGTCGTAGAGCAGACTGACCCGGCGCTGCTCGTCCAGCGCCTGCTGGGTCCGGGCGGCGAGTCGAGCGACGAGCTGGCCGGTCACGAGCGAGACGCCGAGATAGATCACGAGCGCCAGGATGTAGTCCGTCGTGCCGATCAGGAAGGTGTAGTAGGGCTCGATGAAGAGGAAGTTGACGGCGAGGAAGCCGAAGACCGAGGCCGCCGCGGACGGGCCGGACCCAAGCAGCAGGGCCGTGACGATGCTGACAACGACGAACAGCAGCAGGATGTTGATCGGCCCGAGCGCTTCCCGGAGGGGCAGCAGCAGACCAGCCGCCACGATGCTGATCGCGATCGCGACGGCGTAGGGCAGCCAGCGCTGTGGGCTCTCCCGAACCCGGGCCAATCGCTCCCAGGGGCGCCGGATCCCGGCCGAGATCGGGACCAGCGTCTCACCGGCCCGCTGCATGGCCCCCGAGAACCCCCTGGTCGTCGGCTCGCTCATGCGGCCGCGTAGCCGGCGATGAGCTGCTCGACCTCATCGGGAGTCGTGGCGGTGCGCTCGAACCAGCGTTCCCAGACGGCATCGACCGCCGGCCCGGCCGTTGCCTCGAAGGCCGTCAGCAGATCGTCCGGCTCCGCGATCTGGAACCGGAATCCCGGCGCGGCCGGTCCAGCCGGATCGCCGGCGAAGGACCGCAGCGCGGCGAAGAAGGCGTCGTCCCCGATCTCCAGCCGGATGGCAAGGAAGCCGAGCGCGGCCTTGCCGTAGACGATGTCGCTGAACCCGGCCGGCGCCTCCGGGTACGGGACGTCCGCGACCGAATCACCGGCGCCGCGCAGCAGCGTCAGGTAGCGCGGCGCGACGTAGGTCCGGAGCATGTCGGCGGCGGCGGCGCGGCCCTGGGTCCACTCCACCTCGATCGTCATCGTGTAGTTGGTCAGCCCCTCGGTGATGAAGGTGTGGTCGTTGGAGTTGCCGCCGACGAGGTTGCCCCACCACTGGTGCCCGATCTCGTGGGCGAGCAGGAAGTCGTAGAACTGCGGGTCGTCCGCCTGCCGCGCCAGCGACGGGCCGTCGAGGAAGACGATCCCGGACCAGGAGATGCCGAGCGTCCCGCTCGTCAGCGAGACGTCGACGAGGTCGAGCTCGCGATACGGATAGGCGCCGAACCGCTCACCGTAGACCTCCAGCGACCGGGCGACGACGTCCAGTACGGCATCGATGGCCACGGCGTCGTTGACATCGGTCGCGTAGGTGATCCTCGTCTCGCCGACCTGGCGGGAGTCGAGATCCCAGCCGATGCCGAGGGCGAGTGTGAGGTCCCGGACCGGACCGGCCACGATCCGGGTCACCGTCTCACCCGACGGGTCATCGTCAGATTCGACGACCGTACCAGTCGAGACGACCGCCAGGCCGGTCGACCGCAGAGTGACGTCGTAGAGGGCGACATCGCCGAAGGTCGGGTCGACATCGTCGAACGGCGGATCGCGGCGCCAGCCGGCTCCGGGCGACGGCTCGTAGCCGGCCAGACTGGGGTACCAGTCGGCCAGCGTCCAGGCGCCCGTCATGGACGACCGGCTGAGGATGCCGTAGGAGCCGAGCGAATCGACTGGCACGGTGGTCCGGAACGTCATCGCGAGGGTGACGAATGCGCCGGGCGACAGCGCCTTGGCCAGCGGGATGGACAGGACCGTGTCCTCGACCGACAGCACCGGGGACGCGGCGATACCGTCGACCGTCACGTCCGCGACGGCCGTTCCGCCGGCGCCGTAGTGGTCGCCGTTGGGGAACAGCCGCAGAACGATCTCGGTCAGCGGCTCGCCGTAGCGGTTCACGAACGCGACCGACAGCGAGCCGCCGATCGTCCCGGCGGCATCATCGGCGGTGACATCGAGCATATACCGGCTGAGGTCCCGCTCGGTCGCGGCGACGACGGCGTCATGCTGATCCGGCACGACGTCGGCGTAGCCGTCGCCTATTGCCGAAGTCGCCGCCGACGTCTGAGCGACGATCGACTGAACCCCAATCCCGCCCAGCAGGATCAGCAGGGGCAGGCAGATAGCCAGTGAGCGGGACCGTTTCAGCGACCGACATCCGGTTGGACTGGGGGTTGGCATCGGTTGGCTTTCTAGCGGACGCCGAACAGACGATGGCCGGCATAATGGCCGACAGACCACCTGCCGACAAGCGGCGTCCTTGTGACGCGGCATGCACCTTTTCGCGCTCCTCACCCCACAACCGCGCGATTCAGGTCCTGGCACAACAACTCATCGGTGTCCCGTCAGCCCGACCACCGATCAAGAGATCGGGCGTAACCCGTCTGACCGGCACCACCGCTCAGGGCTTCACAATTCCTTGACCTTATCCATGTTGGTTCATGATCTACTGACAGCCGCGACGCGCCCGCGGACATGACTCTCGCATTCCCGCTCGTGCGTCGCGAATTCTTTCGGCATCCGGACGGTCATCAGAGGAGAAAACGCTCGATGAAGAAGGTCAAGGCGTTCAACTGGTTTAATCTGGGGCTGCTTGCCGCCCTTGGGCTGGTCCTGGCCGGACCGCTCCAGGCGAGTGCCCAAGGCACGCTGACGCTCAACGGCGCCGGCTCGAGTTTCGACAACCCGCTGTTCTCGGCGGCGTTCGCCGCCTACACCGAACAAGTGGATCAGGGCGTCCGGGTCAACTATCAGTCGGTCGGGTCCGGCGCCGGCATCAAGCAGCTCACGGAGAACACCGTCGACTTCGGCGCGACCGACGCACCGATGACGGATGAGCAGCTCACCGCCGCCGGCGGCGCCGACGCGGTCGTCCACGTCCCTGTCACGCTGGGCGCGGTCGCGCTCACCTACAACCTGCCCGGGCTCGATGCCCCGGTCAACCTCGATGGGACTACGATCTCTGACATCTTCCAGGGCAACATCACCACCTGGGACGACGATGCGATCAAGGCCCTCAACCCGGACGTCAAACTGCCGGGAACGGACATCTCCGTGGTGACGCGGTCGGACGGTTCAGGGACGACCAACATCTTCACGACGTATGTGGCCAGCGTCAGCGACGACTTCAAGAGCAACATCGGCGTGGGTCTCTCGGTCGACTGGCCGGTCGGGATCGGCGCCAAGGGGTCTGAGGGCGTCGCCGGACAGGTCTCCCAGATCGAAGGGGCGATCACCTACGTCGAGCTCAGCTACGCTGAGCAGAACAGCCTGGCCACCGCCAACGTTCAGAACTCGGCCGGTTCGTTCGTCGCGCCGAGCGCCAAGGGCGCGACGGCCTGCGCGGCCGCGGCCGCCTCAAAGCTGCCGAAGGATCTCCGGATCATGATCGCGGGTTGCACGGGCGACGACAAGGCCATCTACCCCATCTCCGGCTTCAGCTGGGTCGTGCTCTACGCCGACCAGAAGGATGCCGCCATCGGCACCGCTCTGGTCGACGTCCTGTCGTGGCTGATCACCGATGGCCAGCAGTATGGCGCTGATCTCTCGTATGCACCGCTTCCCGACGATGTCGTGACGGCGACCATGACCCGGCTTCAGACGGTGACATCGGGTGGCGAACAGCTCCTGACCGGAACGCCGGCCGCGACCGCCGCTGCCTGACCAACATCGAGTCGAAGGATCGGGTAATGGTAGACATCCCACGAGATTCCACTGTGCCCACCCGGGAACAGATCGGCTCGTCGGGCGCGGAGGGACGGAGACCACTGCAGTGGTCTTCGTCCCGTCGTCGTATCGACGATATCTTTCAGCTCATCGTCACCGCCTTCGGTGCGGTTCTGATCGTCCTCGTTGGGCTGATCGCCTTCGAGCTCTGGCAGGGATCGGCCGAGGCCCGGGCGACCTTCGGCTTTGGTTTCATCACGAGCTCCGACTGGGACCCGGTCGATGGGACCTTCGGGGCCGCTCCCTACATCTTCGGAACTCTCGTGACCTCGGCGGTGGCGTTGCTCATCGCCGGTCCGATCGGAGTCGGAACGGCGATCTTCCTCACCGAGCTCTCGCCTCACTGGCTCCGGGCCCCGGTCGGCTTCCTCGTCGAGATGCTTGCCTCGATCCCGAGCATCATCTATGGCTTGTGGGCGCTGTTCGCGCTCGTCCCGGTGGTACGGCACCAGATCGAGCCGTTCCTGGAGGACCGGCTGGGTTTCCTGCCGATCTTCGACGGCCCGAAGTACGGGGTCGGTCTGCTGGCCGCCAGCCTCGTGCTGACGATCATGGTACTTCCGACCATCACGGCGATCTCGCGAGCCGTCCTTCTGTCGGTCCCGCCCTCCCAGCGCGACGGCGCCTATGCGCTCGGCGCCACGAGATGGGAAGTCGCCGCCCATATCACGTTCCCGGCCGCGCGCGCCGGGATCACCGGCGCCATGATCCTGGGCCTGGGCCGCGCCCTCGGCGAGACGATGGCGGTCACGATCGTCATCGGTAACCGCGGCAACATCGGGTCGTCACTGTTCGCGCTGGGTGACACCATGGCGTCGGTCATCGCCAACCAGTTCAGCGAGGCGAGCTTCCCGCTCTACACGTCGGCGCTGATCGAGATCGGCCTGCTGTTGTTCGTCCTGACGATCCTGCTCAATCTTGGTGCGCGACTGCTGATCTGGAAGACGAGCAGTTTCGATGCAGCCGGGAGGAACGTCTGATGGCGACCCCATTCGCGGCCAACACCCTGGGGCGCCGGCGGAAACTGACCGGCGCGATCGCTGAGGCACTGTGCTCGCTCGCGGCACTCGTTGCCGTCGCGATGTTCGTGATCGTCCTCACCTATATCGTCCGCAAGGGAATCGGCGCGATCAACGTCGACTTCTTCACGAAGACGCCCGCTCCGGTCGGCCAGACGGGCGGCGGGATGGCCAATGCCATCGCCGGCACGGTCCTGATCGTCGCGATCGGCGCGGTGATCGCCATCCCGCTCGGCATTGGCGCCGGGACGTACCTGTCGGAGTACGGCCGGGGCAGGTTCGCGGCCCTCGTCCGCCTACTCACCGATGTCCTGACCGGCGTTCCCTCGATCGTCGTCGGCATCCTGGCCTACGAACTGATCGTTGTGCGCATGAGCCGCTTCTCGGCCCTCGCGGGCGGTATCGCGCTGGCGGTCATCATGCTGCCGCCGATCGTCCGAACGACCGACGAGATCCTGCGGCTGGTCCCACGTGAGTTTCCCGAGGCGTCGATGGCGCTCGGCGTCCGGCGATGGCGCACCATCGTCGGCATCATCTACCCGGCCGCCATGACCGGACTCATCACCGGGATCATGCTCGCCATCGCCCGCGCCGCTGGCGAGACGGCGCCGCTGTTGTTCACCGCCTTCGGCAACACATTCTGGAACTGGGACCTCACGCAGCCCACCGCGGCGCTCCCGCTCCAGATCTACCAGTACGCGATCTCTCCCTACGAAGACTGGCAGCGTCAGGCGTGGGGCGGAGCGCTGGTCCTGGTCACCATCGTGCTCATCACCAGCGCCCTGAGCCGTCTGGCGACCCGGCAGCGCCATTCGGTACGATGACGCCGGGGCTCCGTGATCCTGCCGGAGCCGCCCTTGCGCGGGCTGGTGGGCAGGTCCCTCACGGCGAGGCGAGCAGTCATGTCGAACGCCAGTCAGTTCCTGATTCGTGACGCCGGCCCCGACGACGCACCGGCGATCAGCGCGATGGCTCGCCGCCTCATCCCGTCCAGCACGGTCGGGCGGGAGATGTCGGCGTTCGACGACTACTTCAGCCGGACCGGCGTTGATTTCGGCCCTGGAACCCGAACCGTCGTTGCCTGCGATGCCGGCAACAACCCGGTTGGATACTTGACCGTCCGGCCCGATATCGATTACTTCAGTGGCGAGGCGGGCGCCTACATCGAGCGGTTGGCGACGACGGAAGCCGCTGAGGGAACGGGCACAGGACGTCTGCTCATGGAATGGGCGGCGGAATGGGCCAGATCGCAAGGGCTCCGCACGATCGCCCTCGATGTCTTCGCCAACAATGCGCGGGCGCGACGCTTCTATTGCCGGAATGGCTACGAGGAGGACTTCGTCCGGATGGTCCGGACGCTCGATGAGTGAATCATCCCGATCAGACCAGCACGTCGCGCTCGCCCCGCAGCACCCGGTCGACGGCGACCGCGACCCGTAGGACGTAGCGGTCGACCGTCGGGACGAAGTCGTCGATCCCGATCGCGGCCTGACTGACGGCAGTGTCGCCGGGCACGATCCGCTGGACGGCGATCGGCTCCGGCTGACCGCGCTGGAGGTCGATCAGCGGGGCGAGGGGGATCCGGATCAGCTCGGCCAGCTCGGCCGGGTGCGGCCGGTAGTCCCTCAGCGGCCGGTCGTCGAGCAGCAGGAAGACGTCCTGGAGCTCCCGGTCGTAGATGCCAGGTTCCGCCACCTCGTTGGCGGAGACCCGGACACCGAGGGGCAACAGGTCGGCCATCGTCACCGCGAGGCCGATCTCCTCCTCGGTCTCCCGGAGCGTCTCGGCCAGCGACTCCCCGGCCCGATAGTGCCCCCCGACGGTGGCGTCCAGCACGCCCGGCCACGTGTCCTTGGCGAGGCTGCGGCGCTGCATCAGCAGGAACGGGCCGGTCTCGTCGTCGTGCCCCGCCACCCAGACATGAACGGCCCGGTGCCAGTCGCCGTCGCGGTGGACGGCTGCCCGTGGCTTGACCCGGCCGGTCGGCTCCCCGTCGGCCCGGTAGACATCGAACAGCTCCGCCGGGTCCTGCGCCAGACCGTCCTGAGCGTTTGGTGAACCACTGGCCATATTGGCCTCCTCGGATCGGCGAGATCAGTGCCTTCGTGATAGAGGCGAAACGTGCCTGGCCGCTACGACTGTCCATCTCTGGCCACAGCGCTCGCCTACGGCTCCCCTCTCCATCCGTGTGGTCGGACGGGTCCGGCTTCGCCGGATCAGCCGGCCAGACGAGATGGGGAGGGGTTTGTTCGCGACCAGCACGTCCTGGTGGCGAAACATATTCTCGCCTGACGGCGATGGCCGCTGCGGCGGCCGGTCACCGCAAGCGGATGACCCTACATCAGAACGGCTACCCCCCCAGATGCGGCGAACCTACAGCGGGGGTCAAAAAGGTTGTCCACCATATCGTTGTCCACCCTGGACCGGTCGTTCCGTACGCTCCGCGCCGTTCCTGAGCCCGGCTCGCTTCGCTGCCATTCATGGCCGGGCATCGC
>JAABUS010003748.1_pt1 | contig 23774 bp, 18 predicted proteins | sample 5560161 | NCBI WGS metagenome assembly JAABUS01 (sample SAMN10711885, study PRJNA513376) | rock metagenome | isolation source: Antarctica rocks | place: Antarctica: Victoria Land, Trio Nunatak nord | collected 2016-01-04
CCCTAACCCTAACCCTAACCCTAACCCTAACCCTAACCCTAACCCTAACCCTAACCCTAACCCTAACCCTAACCCTAACCCTAACCCTAACCCTAACCCAAACCCAGCTACTGATTCAGAGACCGAGATTGTATACTTCCAATCGGATTGCGATTGAGCCACCAACCATCCAGTTGCGCAATCATCCCCTCACGAAGTATTAGACAGTTAAGATTCTTCAAAGAATTAAGGGATCAATCTTCGACTATCTAGCGAACGATTCATAGCGTAAGAACTTCGCAATCGCTACTATTAAGCTACATAAACTATATCGCTAACTATCTAGATTTGATCGCTCTAGAACGCAAACTTATCGTAATTAGAAGTTAATACTCTTCTCTTTAATTTACATGCTTCAAATTGTTTTAGTATGCTATTATCTCTTACTTAATCTAGACTAAAAATGTGTTAGTCTAAAGAAGATTAAGAAGAGAATAAACGTCAATTGTTATTCTTGTTTTCGTCTTTAGACCTTCTACTTCGTAGAATCAATTAATTGTCTTTAAATTATCATCTATTACTCTAGATTCTATAGCTTCTTCTATATAGAATTTATCTTAATAATAATTAGATTTAAGCTTTTCTAGATGTAATGTTATATTAGTTGCTAGATTTATAAACATAGATTAAGTTTTTCCAATTAAATAGAAATTAAAGTTAGCGTTTTCTTCTTAAGCTAAAGCATAAAGTACTCTAATGTTTACTTAGCGCATTAAGCATCAATAGTTGCATCTAAAAAAATCGTAATTCTTCGTAAATTAACGAAAACAACTTCTCGAAATTGCGACTAGCAACATAAATAATAAGCTTAAGAGAATTTCTAAATAACTTTATCGTTAATCTAGAAATTTGTTCTTAAACTTATTTGTTCGTTTAACTTATTCGAGCAACAACAAATAGAAGTTACTCTAATTTCTATAATTTGCTCTTCTAGATCTTAGCTATTAAAGTTCTTAATTAAGCGTTAAGATATTTAAGACTAAGTAATAAAGAGCTTTTATAATACTTTATTTCTAGAAAGCATATATTAGAATTAATTAAATGCATCTTATTACTATGAAGCAATTAACATATATTTCTTTTTAATACAAGAATTACTTAATAAAATATATTAATCGAAGTTTATATAGTTAGTAGTTTTAGCTTTTTGTTAAATATCTTGAACGCATTAAATAATAAAAGTTTACGCAATTTTGTTTTTGCTTAGACGATAATGTTGTTTCTAGATTTATTTTAATAAAGTGTAGCAATAGAATATTACGCTACTACTTTCTAAGAAATCTTAAAAAGTATTAGAAAGAGTTGTATTATTAAAGAAATTTATAAACGTTTTTAGACAATGTAAGCAATCATTTAATAACAAGAATTGCAACTAGATATAACAATAATAATAAATAAAAACTTATTTTAAGTTAAATACAATTTATAAAAGAATTATATTTAAAGATCTATATATTAAATAAGATTCTTCTTGCTCTTTTTGCTTTCTCGCAAAGCAAAGAGAGCAAATTTTTGTACTTTTATTAATTTCTTAAGAAGTACAAAAAGTAGTATTTCTTGTGCTCTTTTATAAAGTTGTAAGAGTATATGTTGTTATTTGTTTCTAATGTTATATATTGTGCGTAAATTATATATTGACATAAACTTATAACATTATTTTTTTCTCTCTTAGACTTTTGTTCTAAAAGCAAACTTTAATATATTTTGTATTAAGTTTAAAGTTTCTTTTTATTAACGTCGTCTTATTTAAGTTGCAAAACTTAATATTTCTTATATTTTAATGCGCTTCTTTTATTAATGTGTTCATTTAAGTAAGCAATGTTATATTGCAAAGAATTTTAATAAATGTGTAAAATGTTTTTGCGATAATTGTTTGTGCGATTTGACGTTTCTAGATATCGTTTAATGATGTTATCTTAAAAAATAGCGTCGAAAATTAAAAGAAAAACTTCGTAAAACAAATGCGAAACAATAACGACTACTTTGTTAACTTAATTATTTTGAAGAAAAACAACAAATAATAATAAATAACGAGTTAAAGAATCTAAAGAAAATGTCTTCACTAAATTCTTTCGTCAATTTTTCTCTTTTAAGTCTTTTAATTAATGTAATTTTAGAACAAATTGTCTTTCCTAACATTATAAGAGAATAATCATTTATTTTCTTAATTTCTTTTAACAAAATTGCTACAAACAATGTTAATAATGCTTCAAATTCTTAATAGATTCTTAAGTGTTTTTAAAGATAAAATATCTCTTTTATTTAAGAAGATATTTTTGATCTTTTTGTTATAGAATTTTTTCGATCTTAAATTGTTTCTTCTTCTATTAATAAAAATAAAAGATGTTTTGTAAAGACGTGATTAAATCTATTAATTTCAACAATAATATATAAAATACTAGAAATACTTTAGCGTTCTTAAGTAAGTTAAACTTGTAATTAACTAATTTCTTAGTCTTCTTAACAAGAAACGATTCAACTTTGACATAATTTAATTTCTTGCTTAACTTCTTTGTCTTAAGATTTTTTGTAAAAAGATATATTTTATTTCTTTCTTTTAGTTAAGATATCGTTTTTCGTTTTTTATTTTAATATTTATTTAATTTTTGTTGCATCTTTAAGATATTGTCGTGTATCTTTTTTAGTGTTACTACTCTTTTAATAGCTAATTGCGCAAATAGATGCGTACGTTCTTCTTTAAAGAGATTTAATTTCTTGTTATAATTAATGAAGAATAAAGTTATTTTAATGATATTCGAAATCTTTGCATTAAGTGTTAATTGTATTATAAATAAAAGTAATACTTAATTGTTGTAAATATTGTTAATGTAATGTCTTAAATATTGCTTAAAACTTTAATTTGTTCTTTTTATTTAATTATTTGTAATTAAATAATAGACAATAGACATTTAAAGTCTTGTATCTAATATTAGAAGAAGCGTCTTCTAATAGTTAAACGTAAAGAGTTTGTCTTTATTACTAGTTAATCTCTTAAATATATTATGATATCGTATAAGTTAATTCAATATAATGTATCTTAATTGTTCTACAATAAACTTCTCTTTATATGCAATAATATATAAGTACTTAATAAACTTATTAATTATTACTAGTATCAAATTATATCTATTTCTAGTTGCTAGCTTCATTAACTTTGACAACTTAATAATAAAGTTTATCGTAACTTTATTCTATAACGATTTAAGTAATTTCTAATATTAGATTTCGTTATAGTTCGCATATGTATTATATTTGTTTTATTAATAACTAAGATATCGTTTAATGTATATCTTAACAACTTGTCTTATTTGTAAGAACTAATAATGCTAACGTAAAAGTTAAAGAGTTTTCGTCACTTCTAGATGCTTTTGCAATGATTTATTATAATGTTCTTTTATATATTTGTCGATTTTATTAATAGATATCTAGAGTTTTTCTTTCTTTATTAAAAATTCTTTCGTATTATCTTAAAGTATTTGTAGTGTTGCATTTAACTTGTATTTATTTGCTAATAATAATTTGTTTTTGTTAATCTTAAGTATATTATAATTAAACGATTTCTTCGTTTCTATATAATTAGTTCTTCTACTAAGTGCGTCTACTTTATCATTATCTTTATTTAAGATATATTATATTTTAAACTTGTATTGTTCAAGTCTTTCTAATTATCGCATTTGTCTTCTATTAAGTTGCTTTATAGTAGTAAAGTGCACAAAGTTCTTATAATTTGTAAGAATCATAAATTTTAACGATTCTTTCGTATATATTCTTCATAATTTCAAGAAAACTACTATAGCAAGTAGTTTCTTATTATAAACATTATAGTTCTATTTAATTAACGAAAGTTTTTTCGAAAGATATGTTATTAAATGTTATATGTCTTTATGTTTTTAACTAAAGTATGCATTAATAATTAAATCTAATACGTTAATTTTAATTCTACTTAATAATCGCAAATTGTATATCTTAAATACTAGCTTTTTTAAACATTGTAGCTTAAGATTTTAAAATAATTTTTCTTTTGCAAGTTTTTATAATTATGACGTATTCTTCTTCGTAAGATTTGTTAATAATATCGCGTTTACTAAGTAATTCTTAATAAACTTTTTGTTATAGTTTATAAAATCTAAGAAGAATTGTACTTTTTTAACATTTATTAATGATTTTTATTCTTTAATTGCTCCTAATTTCTTAAGATTCATGCGTATTTCATGTCGTTTAACGACAAATTTAAAAAAGTTAACTTTCTTTTGATAAAATTCGCACTTCTTTAATTTAAGATGTAAGTTTCTTATATTTAGACATTCTAATACTTTAAAGATATAACTAATATATTCTTTTAATATTTTCGAATAAATTATAATATTGTTTAAATATACTATAACAAATTGATTCAAATGTTATTATAATATATTATTAATTATTTCTTAATACGTTGTTAAAACGTTCGTGAACTCGAACAACATTATTGTGTATTTATATAATTTATATTGTGTGCAAAAAGCTATCTTTTACTCTTCTCTTGCTTTTATTCTAATCTAATTGTACGCTTTTCGTAAGTTTAATTTAATAAAGTACTTAGTTCTAAATAGTCAATTCTAAAGTTCGCTAATATTAGATAATAAATATTAATTCTTAATTATAATATTATTTAACTTTTAATAATTAACACATAGATAAAAAGTTTTATTCTTTTTTAATACAAAGAGAATTAAGTATTCTATCTATAATTAGAATTTTTTAATAAATTTTTTCTTTTCATTTTTTGCTAGATATTTGCGAAGTACTTCGAACTTTTTCTCGAATAAAGTATATATAAGTTTAAACGTAAGATGTTTGTCTAATTTAAGTTTAATTTCGTAATTTTATAATTAATGTTTAGGAAGAACCTTTATTGTTTTCTTTTCTTAAAATAGATGCTCTTAATTATTGTATATTTGTGATACGTATCTTAGCGATTTCTTCGCTATATTAAATAGTTCAAGATTTCTAAAAGATTTGTAATTTTTTTCATTTACTTTAACTTTGTGACTTAACTAATCTTTATTAATGTTTATTAAGTTAAACTTTATTAAATCGTTTTTTCGCAAGAATGCAAGTTCGTTGCTTGCGATTAATTTTTAACTTATTCTTTTATCTATTATTAAACGTTGTTAATGCGTAGATTGAATATGAATTATGTGATCACATTGCGCAAATCTAAGTACTTGTATATTCTAATTAACTTCTAGATTGTGTTGCTTCAAGCAAGACATTTCTAGAACAATATTGTAAATAATTATTTCCACTATATTAAAAATTAGTTTCTCGTAATATTGCTAAATAGCTATTGATAATAATTTCGTTTCTTTATCTACTTTTTCATTCTTGTTAAATAATGAATTTTCATCTACAATTATTAGATTGTATGCGTTAGACTTCTTTTAAGTAAAGTATTCTTTCCTCTTAACAAAAACTCTAGTTATAAAATTACTTATTGCATCAAAATTAATTATTGCGATAAATTAATAATTATTAATCTTAACTAATGTAATAAAACATTGTGCGTGTACTATTAAATTTAGTTGCTATTATTAGACTAATATATTGCATTTCTCTAGTATGTTCTTTATTAAAAAATTTGAACTTTTCTCTATTTTTGTGCTACGATTTCTACTTCGAACATTTGTTTGCGCTAAGCTTCTTTTCTATGCTAAATTAATAACTTTGATCTTCTAGAAAATTAATTAATTTCTTCTTTGTTTTCTAGCTAAGTCTAGCATAAGTCGTTATAGCATTTTGTTCAACTAAATGTCGCGTATTTCTTTGCTTTCTTTATTTTCTTTTGGAATACACTTACACTACTTAGTTGTCGTTCGATTTCTTCGAGAATATCTCTTTTTATAGTGGCGTCGCTTTCTAGCGCTTTCTCGCATTTATCTACGATTTAATTTATCTCTTTTTTTCTTAATAAGTTAACTAAAGCGTCAAGATGTTTCATAATGTTTTTTAGATATTCGTGAAAGTTCTTTTAGTCGTATTTGTCGTTTAAGTTTGTTGCTAAATAAGAATATAACGTTCTTAATCGTTTCGCTCTTATAGTTTCGTTAAGTATTTGATTAACTTCTTGCGTAAATGCGAATGCCTTGCCTAATAATGTTTCATCTAGAACTTTCTATAACTAATTTAAATTTTCTATCAAATAGTAGTCGTCGTTCGATCTAGTTTCGAGGATGTTCGTCTTTGTGTCAATTTGCTCCCTAATGTCGTTCTAGCTATTAGATATCTCTCTTAACATAGCATTGATTTATCGACGATTTATTAAATTTCGTGATTGATAATCTTTTGCGAAGTGACTTAATTTGTCACATAAATAGTACGTTTTCTAGAATTTGTTATTTTGCTTTCTTCTAAAATTCTTCTTTTTACGTTGTTAAGTAAAATCTAGTTTCATAGATGCAAGCTTACAATAATTAAAATTACTATACTTTTAATTAGAACGAAATTTTTTCTACTAATATTTGATCGCTAGTTCAAAGAAGATTCTTGCTCTTCTTTAAGATTAATTGTATCTTTTTTTCATAACTCTTTTATACAACTTGTCGTCGAAGTTGATAACTACTTTAATAAGATCGAACATATTGCTAATGCGTTTTTCATTACGCATAATTTCGTTCTTTAAGTTGTTTTTAAGATTTCGTCGAAACATTGTTATAAATGCGACATCGTTTTATTCGATTAAATTAACATATTTCTAGAATCTAGTTGCGTAGTTTAATGCAAAAATTCGTTAAGTTAAATGCTAAATTACTTTTTTCGCAATTTGTTTCTTATTAGATGTTTCAAAGATTCTTCGAAGTTCTCTTTTGAAGTTGTCGAAGTTCGTAAACATCACACGAGAGTTTTCGTCAAGATTCTTCAAGTACTTGCGTAAGTTTAACTTGAGTCAATGCTAGACTCTTTCTCTAAGAAATGTTGATGCGAAAATCGTCTTCTTGTTCGCTAGAACAAGATAGAAAATGAAATAGATATTCATTTGCATAAGTTAGTCCTCCAGGTCAATACGATCTTCATGATAGATATTAGGTTTATTGATCCTAATCTTGTCATCTTCATCGATAGAGGGTCGACGTGATGCTAATGAGCTAGTGCTTGAGATAGAGACGCGTTAACCTAATACAGACATCCTTAGAGTGTTCAAAGTGTTCAAAGTGTTACGCTACTACTTCCTAAGAAATCTTAGGGGGTATTAAAGAGAGTTGTACTATTGAAGAGATTTGTAGACGTCTTTAGGCAATGCAAGCAATCACTTGATAACAAGGATTGCAACTAGATGTAGCGATAACAATAAGTAAGAACTTATCTTGAGTTAAACACGATTCATAAGGGAGTCGTGTTTGGAGATCTATATAGCAAATGAGATTCTCTTTGCTCTTCTTGCTCTCTCGCAAAGCAAAGGGAGCAAGTCCTTGTGCTCTTGTTGATTCTTTGGGAAGCACAAGAAGCAGTGCTCCTTGTGCTCCCTTGCAAAGCTATAAGAGCATATGTCGCTATCCGTTCCTGGTGCTACGTACTGTGCGTAGGCTATATACTGGCGTAGGCTCGTAACATAGAAGCGTCTTTCGAATTAACAATATCGATACTTCGTGGCGATGGAAGATTGAAGAATGAAATCGCAATAGATTTTGTTGAAAGGATAAAGACCTAAGACGAGCAGAAAGTGATATTTGTCTATGTCCTTGACGCGTCGCACTAGTTGCGAGGCGTGATTTGTCAACTTGTCCAAGCTTGCTCTCTTTGTTACGTCACGCACTCTTATATATCGAAGACCAGAGCTAAGATTCTCTTTTATAATAATCTATGCAATTTTTTCTCCTTCTCGCCATTGCCATCGCGATTAACAATGCTCATAATGTCCGGAAAGACAGAGAAACTCGACCTCGACTTCAAAGCCGAATATTGTGGGTCTCCGATTCACTGAAAGTACCTCAAACCAGAGTCCATAAGTGCATAGGAATGGCTTACAACAGTCAATTCACTTATTTCTCCTGCGTAACGTTCTTCAGCATTGTTTCTATCAAATTCTTATTCTACAAGTACTAACTACCGTTGCATCGTCCTGGAATATAATGCTCTTTATCATTGATCTCTCAATACCTAATTGCATCTCATATACATTGAGATGTCGGAGCTCGCTAGTCGATAGTCGCACTCAGCCAGGAATTCGCTACCAGTAAAGACCCCAGCGTAGTATCAGCCATTCTTGAAGCGAAGTCATTCGCATCATCCATTTCAAGACTTCCCACCAACCTCCCCAGCAGATTTATCCATAGCTGAAAGCACACTAACCTCTATGATAGCGCCGGTGTAGCACAGCTGTAATAAAGGCACCCGGTCAGCATCAGTACCTTGACAAGTCCAAGGCCAACCAGAACCCGAAGAATGACTGGTGACAACGTTTTGATATTGTTTGCAATGAACATACCCGGAGACATTGACATAAACCGAAAGTATGACGACCAGGTAGTATAATCAAGGAAGGATATTTGAGGAACTGCGTGAGTTGGAACTTGTTCCAATACTAGAAGATCCGATGCTCCAATGCGAGTCACGAGTGCTGACGATTATTTCCCCACAGCCGTTTTGGGTGGTCTGCGAGCACTGGGTAGCGACTGGCGGCGATTTTCGATCTTCAGCCATTCCTCGCGTCGTTCAACCTCGAACCACTTGCGAACCACGGGCATGATGTCGACATCGTCTTGGCCCTTAGCCTTTAAGTGCACGTTCTTGATCCTTCCCGTGACTCGCGGCCACTGATGGCGGCCTGTCCTGTTCCCACACCGAGTTGGAAAAAAGAGACGTGCTTGATGTCAGATCGTCTGCACTGTCTCAATGTTGTCGCCTTGTAATCACGTTGGGTAGTAACAGTACGGGTAAAGGACGGAGAGGGTGCTATCCCTTCTTCTGACAAAAAGGATCCACAGGGGTATGCGGGATCTGATCCGCTTGTTGGCGGTTTCATGTGACAATGAGGTAGCCGATACCGCCCAAACGCATGTTTGTACATTTTTGTACCTTTAATCATTGCATCCACAAGCAGTAGCTGTCTATCTCCTAGCGCCATCAAGAGTATAGCAAGGTTGCGAGCTCACATCGAGCTGCCTCATGACACGAAATGATGCAGCAACGTTCAGAGACTGTTGGAGATGGAACGAGCACTTTCGAAGCGTTTGAAACTTAGGTTCCTTCGAGACTCGGGCCAGAATGAACATTGGGATCACGTAACGTAACACTTGGCAACGAATGACAGCCATTACATCAGATGTATGTGAGCCAATTATTCGGGCTACCGCCGCAATCGCTGAGCGCTCTTGTAAGATTCTTCATCCAAAGTAGCTCCTGCTTCCCTGAGCATCTGTTCTATGGCGTGATCTCCGGACATAACAGCCCACAACAGTCCACTTTGACCACGGAAACTCGTCTCTTTCGCATTGGCGCCGGCTTTAAGGAGCTCCTTCACAACTTTCGTTCGTCCTGCCCAAGATGCCACGTGGAGCGGCGTGGAGCCCCTCCTCCCACCGGTCTTTTCGAGATCGACAGTCCCTTGTGTTTGCAAAAGCAATTTAACAACTTGTAGAAGACCAAAGCGGGCGGCGTAATACAGTGGAGTCGAGGATTCGATGTTGTAAGTTGTCTCGGGAGCGAACGCTTGAACCCATGCACCAAAGTTGCCGCCGCGCGGGAGACGATGGGTGGCGAAGAAGCGAAGAAGAAGGTCCTTAAAAGCTGCATCACGCAAGTCTGCGTATTCCAGGTGAACGAATAATGTCTCTGCAATGTACGTGAGCAGAGGCCAGGTTTCGAGGCGTCGAACGAGCTCGCCCTCGGTCAAACAGCAGCCGGTGCCGAAAGCTGACAACATGAGGTAGTGGATGCAGCGTCGAGGTACAGCTTGAAAGATGTCTATAGGATCCATGTAGAATCTTCTGACATCGCTCTCTTGAATGTCATTGGAGATCAGATAATCAAGGACCGAAGAGTGGGCTAACGTGACCCTTGCAGTGCTGTGATCGTAGCTGATGAGACTGCTACAGAGCTCCATAGTACCTCTTGGATTCAGTAAGCGGACGTCTTCGTTGATGACGATCTTTCCCTCGTCTATGATAATGGCCTCGCATAATTCCTTCAATGTCATAGGCTTCACAACGGAAGATACCCATAAAAGCATCTGCCTGGCGGTCTCGGCATCCTCTGAAGGTATCCTAGACAAGATGCCCTGATATGTTTCGGCAAGTGTTCTGGGAACATTTGCGAGCGCATTCTGAATATCCCTTGGGGTCTTTTTCCGTGTTAAAGCCTCCAATTGGCATTGTACCCATCTGAATCTGGTGATATAATCAGCTTCTTTTTGGCAAGTACTGGGAGTTACATACACTCCGTGGTTGTCGCTCTGCAGTTTTGAGCTAATCTTCGCTTTCAGAGAATCCGGAAGATTGGAAAGATGGGGATTATTTTCCAACCAGTCCCCGATATAAATTTGAATGTCTCGGGATATACCTCCTCTGTCCATGGCAACGACCTTAACTTTCTGGGGTTCGAAGGTTCTATCTATTTTTTCAGTACTCGACATCATTATGCGCACCGAAGGTATATTTCGAAGAAGATCCTTGATTAAGTTCAGCATCTTGCGAGACTGCTGGCTTTTATTGATTGCGTCGAGGAACAAATACGCTCCCGATAGCTTTATATTATCTTGAGTCAAGATATCAAATTCTTCCTGAAGGCTTATTTTGCTTTGCATTTGTCGATGCTGACTTTTACTGGAAAGGTACTGCTCGTTGACGTCTTTTCAGAGGGCTGGGGTATTCTTACAAAGCTGAGCCAGGAGCGATGCGATGATGGTGCGTACGTTATGAGTTTCTTGATGCGAGAAGGAGCAGTAAAAGCATGTTAATGGCAGGTTCCGGTGATTATCTTCCAAGACTGTTCGGGCACGTCTGACTGTCGCAGTGCTTTTCGGGGACTTAGTTAAGGGATATTGATCGACAGAACAATTGTCAAGCTTACAGGAGAGTTGTTTTGCCAGCGCCAGCTAATTCCAAACTATTTCAGCGTAAGCCTTCGGTAGCATGTTCTGAACTGGACGCTTACGTTTTGCGCGGAGTTAAAGAACAGGGGGACTGGTACTATCTAGCCATCTTGCGAAGGCTCTATCCAGAAACCACTCGCCGGTACCCTCAAGAAAGACCTCTAGTGAGCGCTCATAGATTCGCGACGGGTCAAAAGGAGCTAGCCATTCCGTGATTGCCTTTTTTTCCTCCGCTGGACCAGAATTATTGACGAACTTACAAGGCACATCAAAGGTGAATACCTGACTGCCAGCGCTTCTGCGTCGCCACTTGCTGCTTTATTGAACCCTCAATGGAACAAATTTGGGCGTAAGACTTTCGACACATCACCCTTATGGTTGGATCAGGCTTGGAATCCGACCACAGGGCTTGGTCACTTACAAGTTGTCGGACGTTGTTGCGAGTACGAACCAGGATGTCAGGCGATGCAATCGTTCCACGTAACGCTTAACATCATCCTTGATGAAAGGCCATTTCAATCTCTGCAACGATGTCTTGAGAGCATTGGATTTCTTGTCGAGACGAGTCAGCAGTTCTTTTACGATTTTCTCGGCTGATACTATCATCTCTTTGAACTCGAAAGTCGAGAGATTCGGCGAGGTAAGTAGGGACGAAGCTATGTCTGATCCTCCGGTTCTGTCCCCGGAACTAAGAGACAGATTTATCTGAACATGGTCCAAAGTCGCTTTGAGAGCAAGTAATTCACTGCATAGCTGGTTGATTTCGTTCTTCGATTCCCGAACACCATCGGCGACATTGTAGACTGCTACGAGGATTTGCTGAATGGCTGCTGTGAGCCCGATGATCGATGCTGGATCCATATCGACACTGTATAGCGAGAATTCCCAAGATGTCTCCTGAAGTTTATGAGTATAGCAAACAGCAAGACCCCAAAAAGTTCTTTAGCTATCCTCTATCGGCGTCAATACCATCTGTATTAAGTAGCCACGAAGCTCGAGCTTCCATGCCCTCGTAGAAGACTTCGAAAATGACCGCTGCTCGAGATGATGCGATACTGAAAACAAAGCCCTGATCCGTGTGTAAGCACTAAAACCCGATCTAAGGCAAGACGATGTGGCTGACAGAGAGCGAGAATCTGGCAGAATCCAGAACGAGTGATTTCGGCTTGGCACTTCAGCCTTGGCAACAATATCAAGCCTAGACCGAAACCGGTAACTGATAAGGCTATCTTTCATGGGACGTTCTATCATCCCTCAGCATCGCTATCCAGAACCACAGCAGCATGAATCCATCTCTAAGAATCCAAATCCCTAAACTTCAGGTTGTTAGTTTGTTGCTTCCTACCTCGTACGTCATGAGGCGATGTCAGCGCAACCCGCTCCTACGCTGCGGCGCTGTAAAACACGTAGGATCCGTCTGCTACTAGCAGGATCGAAACTGCTTCCTGAGGCACTTTATGATTTGTCGGGTTGTTGGTACCCTCTCTCCTTTGAACTCGATCTCGGTGCACTCTCTACGTGGCGTCAAGGCCGCTCCTCCGTATCCTGTCGCGTTTCCTACGGCGCAGTTGTTGCTGCGTCAGACATTCTCCTGATCAGACTTGTGTCCTGGCGGCGCTATACGCTTCTGTTTCGTGAAAGCTGGTATGCGCTCAATTATCCGGCATCGCAGCTTAAGTCCACGTAATACCCGATAACCACTGAACGTGTCCAGACCGCGATATCCTCTTGATCAGATCCGTGTACTAGCAGCGTCATGCGTTTTCGTTCCGTAGAGGAAGTTGGTGTGCACTGAGCTGTTCAACATCACTGTTGAATCGCATGTAAGCCCCACTTATCGCTGAGCATGCCCACCCCGTGAAAGCTGTCAATGCATTCTAACTCTTGACATCGGGTCGCCTTCCATTGCCACCATGTACAGTCTTGAGGTTCTGGTCCTATTCGGATTGCCATTCTCTGAAGGATTTAGAAGCTGAAATTCTGGGCCACATCGTTATTGCTTCGGGGTAGCATGCGCGAATCCTTTAGCATGGCGGTGTACGCATCAGAAAACCAACGCAACGGACTTGCCGATCTTGGCACAGCGCGATGCGACCTATCAACTAGGTCGAAAAGCTTCAAAGATACCTCTATCATCTTCGTTATAGCCCATCCTTGCACATTTCTCTTATTAGTAATTCCTTCGTGTCTGCTAGTCAGATCCCTTTACTGTTATTCTCTGATACTGCCGTATTAATCGTCCTTCCGTTGTTCATTTTCTATACCCATCTGCTGGTCAGAAGGCTTACTTATCAATCTATAACACTGCCTGCTTAAATTACTTTCTACTTTCTATTTATTCCCTATCTGCTGGTCAGAAATCAAATTACGGCAATCATGAGACACTTTCTTTCCTCGTCGCTGGTCATTGGAAGCCTCGCATGGTATTCCGCAGCTTTGCCGCAACCGCAAGGTTCCGCCGCATCTAGTTCTACTACCAGCGCTAGTATTGTCTATTTTACACCTTCCAGCACACAAAATCCTGCCCTCCCACCTGGCGCTACCAGCGTAGATGCCGCTATGAACGTGGAGGAAATTGCTGGAAAGCAGAATACCAATCACTGCATTGCTTATTACCCTCCCAGCGACGATCCGGGGCTTATGGAACAATGCCAAGATATCTGCGGTAACAAGACAGTTGAGGCTGCTGCGCAGGGTAATATACCGTCGATCATGTGCCTCGATTGGAATCAGCCATGGCAAAGGGCAGACGGTGGTACGCAGGATTCTTCAAAGTTATTGGCCCCTCGTTCAGTGCTGCGACTAATTCATCGAAAAACAGAGGGCGACCCCACCATACAGCGACCAGGACCAGGGAGTCCCCACATGGTCTCCGGGGGAAATTGTACATGCAATGATCCTTTCATGAACGAGCTGGCAACCATCTTCTTGGATGCACTGCCGCTCATAGCAAATGTACTGAAACACAATCTGGGACTTGCCGAACCAACGCTGACATTGTTCCACAGATCGGATGCGAGCTCATCATGAACTCCTTGCAACTCGTGGCAGAATATGGCGCGATGGTAATCCCGGGTGTGGGGCAGGCGGTCGATGCCGGGATGAGTGAGTGCCAACCTCCCGAGCAGACACTCAACCCCCAAGACCCGACGCATCTGACATCCTCTCAGTTGCCGGTATTCAAGCGGCGAAATTGGCCAAATACTCGTTCGACGCTACTTCAGACGCCGTGAGTGCCTTTCAAACCTGGGCTGACCCATGTGGGCCGTCCCAGCTGCCACCAGATGTTCAGAATGTTTTCGACATATTGGGTTCCGCAGATGATAAGGTGATACCGAAAGGAGGATGGAAGCCTCCAGTGGGGTTAAAGCAGGGTGGTGGCAAGGGTAATTGAATGATGGGCAGGGGGAGCCACACCGCTTGCACCTGCTGGACCTACTATATCAATATCTTGAGTAAGCTATTCGGCAGTTTCACAGCAATCGAGTACGGACGGCGCGACCAAGAAAATCTGATCGCTGCCTCCTGACTTCGCGATTTGGGTTTAGGGAGGACCACCAGGTCTTCTGCAATAGGGCAATATCGCCTTTCCGACTTGAATGACCGGGGACTGCTCCATTCTCTCTCGGATTGGGCGTGCCTTCTCTCGCACATTCTGTAGCGCTGGCGTAGTAAGAAAGCGATGTGCACCATGTGCTCCGCCAGATACAATCTCCAGCTTCCTAATTTTATTGGCTTTGTTCTCCGTTCTGTTTGGTCTCTCTTGGCTAGCAGGTGAATGCCCGCGTTCGCACACGGGACTTGTCCAAACTTCAAGCATCGGCCTATCAACAAGTACAAGCATCGAATCTAGGCCACCCGAGGATATGTGCGGCGTGGGCAGACTTGGATGGGCGAAAAAATGAAGCTTCAAAGGCTGAATAATGACTGCGCGAGGGCCTACTCCAAGAGGCATCGCTTCCTCGTGGGAGCTTTTTTCGAAGGAAGCAATTGAGCTGAAACAGCTACATCTGACATGTTGGATCCGCGCAATAAGACCAAATCATTGGATTAATGCACGTCAAAGACCTCAGATGTAGGAGATCCCTTTACGCTGTCACCATAGGTGCTCTAGTAGATCTTGAGTCTCTCGCTAGAGACGCTTGACCTTTGTTATCGAATCAAAGTACTCTGTGCTAAGAACACTCCTTATCGAGAACCAGGTATCAAGCGCTCCATCGTAACGTGCATACGAGCTTAAAACGAACGTTAAGGATGGTAAAGCTGTTGACGCGCTATAGGCAGTCAAGTAGAAAAGTTATTGCTAGATCTTGCAATGAAATCAGGTCTTACACGACCAATGATGGATTTGGACCGTGCCATATATTAATGCAATTGTCTCAAAGGTAAGCAGCGATTCGAATAATAGACATGTGATTGTGCGCTGCAAACATTCCATCAACACATATAAAGTCAAAGAGAAAAGAGATGACCCGCCGTCCATATACAATCCAGCATCGTCAAAGAATCTAGAAGCGGAGAAATCTCATCTGAATAAACTTATCCGAATAATCCTCCACTCACCCACGCCATCCTCTCTTAACAACAACCGGCCGAATTCGGACAACACCGCTATTGGGCATCTCCCATCCAAATTACACCTTGGCGCACGCCCCAACTCACTGAAGCACTCCGCCATCTGACTCAAGCAGCCAAAGCTTAGCGCTCCATCAGCGCCCTGCTCGACCAGGCTCCCCCCAAACTCCTCTTTCGCCGCGCAATCAAGCGCATTAACCACTGAGTTGTCGCCCAGCCCTTCTCGTAGATCGTCGACATCAGCTCCAGGTACCCCGTCCCCGGGTTGTCCGTCCTCGTCAGCCGCGCCACCACGCCCCCGAACAGCGTGTCGTTGCGGTAGCACACCCATTGCTGTTGTGCGAGCACAGATCATTGAGCGCGCTGCGCTCGATGAAGTCGGTGGGCGTGTAGGTCGCTTGGTACTTGTTGCCGACGAGCGCCTTGGTGAGCACATACAGGGTGAGCTCGTCGCTGAGGCCGGCCACCGCTTGAGGGACGGAGAACTTGGGGTCGCCGATGAAGGCTCCAGAGGAGGCGAAGGCGGTGAAGGAGTGCTGGTCGCTCATGATGGTCCAGAGGGCGGAGCTGAGGCGCTGGGAGAGGTTCTGGTTCGTGTTTTTGAGTGTGGAGCTTAAGGTGCCGATTTGGATGATCTCGGACCGTAATGATGTGAGTATGGCGGTGTGCGAGTAGAGGAGGTGGGGATAGGAGCTTACGGCGACTGACTCGGTGGGCCGGAGAGATTCGGCCAGGCCTAGGGATCCGGAGATGCGGTCGCGAGGGTACGACCGATGGTGGAGCTGGCTGCTGGCGATTGCTGCGGGTGTGCCTAGGAGGGGTAGGCCAGCGATGAGGGCGGAGAGAACGGCGGTGAGATCGATGGGCAAGTCTCCAGCGGGATTGACAGCTGTGACAATGGAGGCGACGTCTAGGCTGGCTTGGGTCGTTGCAAATCGCAGCGCATTATACCAGTCGTTGAAGGCAGCGTTGACGTCTGGATGAAGCAGTCACCACATATGACCAAGCGCTTGGAGGAACCCAAGCGATAGGGCCACCTACTGAAGATGGTCCTGGTAATATATCGCACCTGAGCTTTGATGGTGGGATCCAAGTCTCCGGCCAACATACCACTGTAGGCGCAGTCATTGGTATTGGATGCACTCATGGTACAGTTCAGGCCACTGTCCGCTTTGCCCAGACGGATATTAACAGGTAGACCACTCCTCGTTCGGCTCGCAGCAAATTACCCCGCTGATGCAGACCTTGGGCGCTCGCCAGTTGTTCAGGAAGTTGGTGAGATCGAGCTTCGCCCAACATGAGGCGTCATAAAGTGTCTTGGGGTTGAGATTGTGACAGTCGATAGTATCATTGGTTTGACGCGAGCTCAGGGAAAGGACGTGGGAAGGCATTGCTAGAATGAGGCTGGCGCTTGCAAGGAAGGTAACAAGAGTGGAAACCATTGTCTGGCCCGTCTTTAATACAACAACTTTGTGCTATTTCGCGGTCAAAAGTACTAGAGCAAAGAGATGATGAAGAGCAAAGCTCACTCCATATAGCAATGTATGAACGCACATTCCCAATAGAAGGGGCTGAACATCCCCTGACGGCGGAGTCTTATTTACCATAGCCATACACGGCAGATTAAGGTCGAAATTACTTGCGTTATGCTTTGATAAGATCTTGGGTCACACTATTTATTGAGAATCGCTTATTCAGGCTTGAGCCAAGAACAAACACGCATCAAAGCAAGACACGAAGTAGTCTAGATAGTATTGCGCGCTATAAGTTTTCCACCCTCTTGTATAGTCGTGGAACATTGGTCTTGAGCAGAACAGGAAAGGAAACACATAGGTAATTCCTAGATCATAATCGAAAATAGATATACTCATCTTATTATTCCGCGGGCTAGACATACATTATGCGAACCGTCTTTCCGAAACGGCGCAACATAATAATAGCGATCTCCACAGTTATTATTCAAGACATAGTCTTTGTTAATTTTGTTAAACTGATTAACAGTGTAGAAGTTCTTCTACACGTGTGGAAATTGCGAGTTCCTTCTACTGATAGTGTAGAGAAAAGCTGGAAAATGGGCATGAGTACCGAAGAAAGAGAAGGACGTCGTGCACCTGGAAGAGTGGCGTCGTAGGGCTGACCCGATGTTTCCCTGGGGAAACTACTCTGGAACTAAAGTATTCAACGACTTCTCTCCTGATATCCGGACTTCTGAGCTAAGTCTTTGTATCATGCATCAGAGATATCTCATGGCAGACTTCACAGGCGCCCTGAGATCCGAAGACGAAGTAAATATGTCTCTGCCGATCGGGGTTTCTCGAGTCTTCGAAATCCCTACTGAAGTGCTTCGAAATCCCTCCTGAAGTCCGTTGCTACCCCCTTTGACAAATTGGCGGATGAAGCCAATAAAGCCACCCTTAATGGCCGGCTCTCTCACTCAAGAAATTGCCACACTCGTGGCACTGCCATTGCTGGTCCCATTCGTCTCACCTAAAAACGTGGACAGGATCGTGGAATTCCCGCCCGATCCCAGCCGACCAGGCAGCACATACAACCCGAAGAGGCCCCAGCCAAGAAGATTACGACCCTGCGCATCGAGAATAACGAACCTCGACTCCCTGGCGCCATACCGCGCAAACACATCATGGTTCATGGTTCTTATGACATCAATAAACATCCGGTTCGTCAATGGCGACGTACCAGCAGTCGCGATAGGGTAGAGCTTGACACCATCTCTCTGCGGGTCCAGAATCTGTTCGATGGCCGCTGTCGGCTCGTTCGGCTGCTGTCGGCGAAGTATTTCGATTACCAGTCCGCAAAGCTGGATGAACCACTTGGTGTCCCAGTTGTCGAGGGGAGGTCCGAACGTTTCGATTTCCAAGCGCAGGCCTGGCGGGCCCGGCACAGGCAGGTAGAGTGTTCCAATCGGCCAGACGTGCCACCGTGCGGCGGGAGGTTTCCCAACACGGGCGGAGATGGCCCCATACTTGATCTTATGCTCACGGTGCCAGACCTCGCCGGACACTGCCGCAGGGCCGTGAGCGGTTTGGCCGTCCAGGAGGGCCAACATTGCTCCGGACAGTAGCGACCTCTGTACTACCATCCGGGTCCCGATATCAAGGCAACTGACCGCTTGCTCGGACAAGGTGTGTGGTTGCACTGCTCGATACAACCGATATCCGTCAGTGCAGACAGTATCTGTTACTTGCGTAAGAGCGGTTTCGATATCGCGGATTTGACCTTCGTCCGTGAGTGGCTCCACATCTTGGATCTTGATGGTGAACGGGTAAATGCCTGGAACAATGATCTCTGCAGGCCATCGACTACCACTACAGCATGTCAGTTGCCTTTACGCCCGGACCAAGGAAGGAGTCACCTACGGACGAGGCGGACGAAAATCTGTGATGTTATCTGCAGTATTGGTCGGCCCAGGCACGGTAAGACTTAATGCTGTCTGTAAGTCTATGCTCTCCTCATGGACCAAAACCCCTTTTTCTTACTTTGAACCCAGTCGATCAAGTTCTGAGACAGGATTCGCGCGCTTGTGAAGATGACCTGGGTCCGTCGCTAGATTTGACAGCGGTGATCCATGACAAGCAGGCAGCGTTATGCAAAGCCAGCAGGTCGCCGTCATGCATTTTCGAGATATGACAAGCATTTTCACTCTACCAAATGTAAGTCGGTCTCCCAGAATCTGCCGTCGAAATACGAAAATATCGAGGACGATCGTTCGACCTTTATGATCCTTGACGCCTAGGGGCACAATACGCGCACGGCGCTGCCCGTGGCGGGAACCCTGAAGCGCATAGACGACCTAATTGAAAGATAATCACACGCTTGTCGGTAGGAATATGCGCTAACGGCAAAATAGCCCGCAAATCACTTCCCGGTCGCATCCAACTACAAGCGGAGACTTGATTACCATGGGGCTTCTAATCGATGAATAGAGAGCACAGCTGAGAAGCGAAAGAAACCGGACATAGATGGATTCACCGACGAGTTGCAGATCTCCGAGTTGAAACCAAAGGCTCTTTCGTACTCGCACTGGGAAGAATTGAAATCTGGAAACCATGAAAAAGAACCCCACGGTCTCCCAGTCCTGAGGTAGGAGCCGACCATGAGAGCATATGACGCATCTAAACACCAAATCCAAGCGACTCCAACAAGGCAGACAACGAAGAAGCAGTTGCATAAGGCATCGCAACTATCCCACACCCTGCTTGAGAGTGCTTATTACTGCGCAAACAAGGTCCGATCGTCATTTCAACTGCGTGCCTCCTTGCACAATCCCAGGATTCCTCACGATTTGAATCCCCGCCTCCTCAATCCAGTCTCGAAGCATATCGATGACCTCGTCCAGCTCGTATCGCATTCCTTGCTGACGTCCTTGACCAATAAAAGGCTTGTTCAGCGCGGTGAGCTCGTCCATGTATTCAAAGAGACCTTCTTTATCGGTAGGGTAGAGGTCTTGCTCCTCCAGCATCGCTTTAATACTAGCTTCAGTGGCCATCGCCGGAATTAGTAGGGCGGGAGTCACCAGTTGACCATCGTGTGTGACGACGTCGGAAGTTCTGTGAAACAGGTAGTTGTAGAGCTGGACTGTATTTCCCCAATCGCCAGGCCCGGCTAGGAGGAGAAAGGCGTAGAGAATACGTTGAGACTCTACGTCCTGCCGGTCAACTAGATGTGGAAGATCGCAGAGACGATCGCGATGGCGGTCTCGATTCAGAAGAGGCCGGTAGGTAGCTACACCCGTTTCTAGATCGATTGTCATATCTTGGTGCTCGTCCTGGACACGCAACATCCCAGGTAGAACGGATGGTCGGGACGCACTTGTAACGCCAGAATGGATGTCAATGTCGGATCCGGAACCAGGGATAGTCATTCCACTGACTGTCCTTCCGTTGGTTGCCCTATTATTAGATGCCGGCGTTGTTGGTGCTACGGCAGGCAATCTGTTGGCCCCAGCTTCATTCCCAGCCTTGTTCGCTGGACCTTCGTTGGAAGCCATGACGATATGGTGTTAGAGCTAAGAAGTGGCTGGGAATTATTCTTATACTTCAGGCAAGACGGCAGTGGATGTTCCCTGGTCAATGATCTGCTTGTTGTATGTTTGATCAAATAGGACATGGAAGCAAAGCAAAAGCAACAGCAAACAATGGAAACAAAGAACATCATATACAAAATGATATTGCGAGCTGCACGAACGCGAGCACCAGGTGGAAGAGGCTTGCTTTCCCATGTATTTCAGAGAGCCATTATGGAGCCTTAGACGTAACAAACAGCATTCAAAATACGGAAGTGGTTGCTTGTGCGTCAGGACCTTACCATTGTCTAACGGTTTTCCGGGTATAAAATCTAACAACAAAACCAATTTCCTACATTAAAAACTGTTAATGGACCGTTGCCGCTGTAGCAAACAAGCGATTGGGGCACAAGGATATTCCACCACTTGTCCCAGAGGATGCAAGATCAGTGTCGAGCAGGCACATCTAATTAGCCTTGAGATACGATGTGCTCTTCAGAACGAAGGACAAGTCGACCAAATAGTCCCTGTTATCGGCCTGATAGTCCATCAAGTCACCGTGGCAGCAACGCCAGCAGCATCGATCGAGGCTCAGGGATCTCATAGTCTCTCGTCAAACCTATGGCACTCAGTGAAGTGGCAATTGGTACTGAACACGCTCGTGTCGACGGGGAGAAGATGGGAGATTGGACACAAAAAATGTGCCTGAAACATGATAACGGATTAGCCGCAGCCATCAGCCACAGTCTTGGCGAAAGCGGGAAGTTCCGCCACAGCGCGAAAGTCTTGACGCTAGCGGAAAATTCAACCGACGACACGCCTCCGTAATTCCTCCATCCTTTCCCCTCTCTGCTCCGCCACCAGCGGCATCGGAGACAGGTCCAAGATCGCGCTCAGCATATAATATCTGCCGAATTTGTCAACAGCTTTGGTTCCCATTTTGTGCCCCGAATTCGACCTGCAAAGCTTCGAATTCCCTCGGCTTATCTACATACTGCTTCACGGGCACGCAGAACTTAGCTTGCAGCTCAGCTGATGTGAAAGGTTGCTCCGAGGGGGGCGAGTGCGTTGGAGATTGTTTTTCTGGGTAATTTTTCGATTGCTGAGGCTTTCTGAGGTGAGGGCTCGACGGCCGATGTAAAATTCAAATCTCTTTGCATATCGGTCCAAGCACTCGATATAGAAGGTTACAGATCCACATTGAAAAGACTGCAGAGCTACTGAGACGGGGCAGTCAAGATCTTCTCGACTCCAGTAGCACGTTCCGTTTGGAGGCTGCCGTTCCGTTTCTTTTTCTAAGCTAAGCTGTTGCAAACGTTGCTTGCATCCTGTGGCATTGCTTCACTGCTACCCATAGCCTTACATACCCATCTTCGACACAGCGCCCAATCTTATTATCACAAAGTATCACTAACCCGTCTTTGTCGAATTTTTAGTCATACTCGTACGTAGGGTGTCGCCTTAAGAAACACATCTGCCGATCCAGAGGGTGAATCGTTGGCGTTGGTACTTTATATATGCATCGAGGTTCCGGGTAATTGAGACGAAAAGGCAGAATTGGTGGGTTTCCCGCTGAAGGGAAGGGAGGGGAATAGAGGGAGTAGAGGGGTGGAAGCAGGCTTCATTGCTACAAGCTTTCCATAATGGAGGGCTTGTTTTATATCAGATAACGAGCTCTGAAGCGATATCCGAGTACTGGCTGACGGACAGATAGACTTCAAACGCGCAAATTTCAAAGAGAAGATAATAAGTTGTACACAAGACTCATCAGGTACGAAAAAAGATCCACAGTGGTCTATCAAAGCAGGCAGGCACCACTTGAATACAAATCTGCCATCCTTATCGGGGAGTAGCACAAGCAACCCACCCAACGTTGCGACTAAACTTAGAGCCCACACTTGTGTACCAAACCATAATCGATCCTATCAGCCCATATAGCACAGCAAGTCTCTGCCCAAATTCAGGACCGAACCACCCTCACAACTCCACCAAAAACAGTGTTCAAAACAGTCATTTCCCCCCCTTAGCCAATCTCCCAACTCCTCTATCAACAAAAATATTCCCACTCCTAAAAGACCTCACCTCTCGCTGATCACAACCAAAACCGACTTTGGATCAACACGTTACCACCAACCAGCTATCTCAACCATTGTCGAAAAACCACCGCCCTCCGCTCTCAAGTCCCAATCCCTAAACCCACCCCCAACAACCGACTCCACAATAAAAAACAGCTATACAGAAACGTAAAACCTCCAGCGCATCAACCCCTATTGAGAATCTCGAATCCCACCTTCCCCGAACCCCGACGCTTCACCCTACACAACAATCTCTACTCCATCTTATCCTCAAACCCTCTAATTCCTCCATCCTGCAAATCTCCACCTCCCGAAACTCAGCAAAAAACCCACCGCCAACTTTGGGGTGCAGAAAAGTCGTTGATTTTCGACTTTACCCTGGGGCTGCCAAGCAAATTACCAGTAAGCGAGACAGAAATGCACGTGACGTGATAAGCCCTAACAAAAAATTATTGCTGCGATCTTTTGCGAGCTATGAAGTAGCGCAGATGTTCTTTACTTAATAGGTATACACTCACTTCTAGTCTAAATATAGTATGTTTATACAACATCCACCGAGTGGCATCGACAAAGCAACCGCCAGATCAGAGACCAACCAGCCTTTTAGAATATTCAACCCTCCCCCTACCCAACCTAATCACCCATCACCATTCCTCGCCCGATTTCTGCCCTTCGTGCCAGCTTCTGCACACCCGTCGCCGTCTCCCTCCCCTCCCTACCATCGTCGTTCCCTGCTTTCCCTTCAATACTCGTCTTCCCTCTCCACATAGTAGCTACACCCACTTTCTTCTTACCACCACCCGCTCTTCCTCCAAGACCTACATACTTCCACAGCTCTCCACCCACTCATTCTACCCATCTACTAATTCGGCCCGCCAATATCGCGCCTCACCACCTCCCACCCTTTAGACTGATCAAAGCTTGCTGGGTATTGAGATTGTAGTGGTATTCTGTTTTATAAGCTGGGCAAGGTGTTGGAAGTAAGGCATGGGTT
>JAABUS010003749.1_pt1 | contig 23763 bp, 21 predicted proteins | sample 5560161 | NCBI WGS metagenome assembly JAABUS01 (sample SAMN10711885, study PRJNA513376) | rock metagenome | isolation source: Antarctica rocks | place: Antarctica: Victoria Land, Trio Nunatak nord | collected 2016-01-04
GGCGGTCATCGAGGCGATCGGTGCGGGGCTCGACCGGGTGACACCGGACCAGCTGCGGAACGGCTACCGCCATTGCGGCTACCACACGACCGCATCAGGACAACCTTTATGACCGTCGCTCTAGGCGCCACTGATCGTGATCACCGGCTCGCCGGGCAGCGGCAAGACGACGCTGGCGGCAGCGCTCCAGCGTGAGTTGCACTACCCGCTGCTCCGGCGTGACACGCTGAAGGAAGTCCTCCTCGACCACCTCGGCGACGCCGACCGGCCAGCGTCGCGACGGCTCGGTGCCGCCTCCTGGTCGCTGCTCTGGGAGATGCTCTGGGAGATGCTCTGGGAGATGCTCTGGGAGATGCTCGAACAGCTCGCCGGTCGCGTCCCGGTCATCGTCGAGAGCAATTTCTCGCGGGGACGTGACGAGACGAACCTCGCACCACGCCTCGCGCTCTCCTCCCCGGTCATGCTCCATTGCGAGACGGACCCGGAGACGCTCCGGGCACGCGTCGCCGAACGCAAGGGATCGACTGACCGCCATCCCGGTCACTTCGATGACATCGCCTGGCTGGAGGTCGAACGGCGTCTTGCCGACGGCGGCTACGAGCCGCTGGATCTGCCTTTTCCGACGCTCCGGATCGACACCACGGCGGGGTTGAACCCCAACCTCGAGGCGATTCTGGAATACATTCGATCGGACGAATCTGGCTGTATTCCGGAGCCGTACTGAGGAGGAGCCGCTGCCTCTCCCGTTCCGCGGGAACGTGACGCTCGCCGCGCCACCCTTGTCCGCGCCGCAGCCGCGCCGTCGGGGCCAGTCCCCGTTGCGGTACCAACCACCATTCGAAAACGGCAGGTGTCGATGAGAACCCCTATTGGCGGAGCCAATCTCGCCTGACGGCGAAGGCCGCCGCGGCGGCCGATCGAAAGCCCCTCTCCACCGCAGTGGGGAGGGGTTGGGGAGGGGTCCGTTCGCGACCGAGCGGTTTCCGGTGGACAACCGTTCGCGCGGCACCGTTACCGCTCAGCGGGGCGATGGCCGCTGCGGCGGCCGGTCACCGCCAGCGAAGCGAGAGCGGATGACCCCTACGTCACGGGCCGCTGCGGCGGCCGGGCGACCACAAGGGATCGACCCTACGAATGGGACGCTTCGGGCGAGGCTACGCCACCGGTGCCAGCCGGACGATGCTGCCGCCATCCTGGCCAAAGAGGGCCAGGTAGATCTCGCCGTCATTGCCCTGGCCGAAGGATGTGATGTTGAAGCCGGTGTCGATCGGGGTCGAGGCGGCGTAGCTGCCGTTGCCGACCGGTTGGGCGCCCCAGAGCAGGCCAGTGCCGAAGTCGGCGTAGAGGTAGGTCCCGGCGAGCTCCGGGATGGCCGTGCCGCGGTAGACGTAGCCGCCAGTGACGGAGACACCCTCCGAGTGGTTGTACTGGGTGACCGGGTCGGTCAGGCCGTCGGTGTCGCAGGTCTCGGCCTGGAAACAGTTGGCGCCCTCCCGGATCGACCAGCCGTAGTCCTCGCCGCCGGCGCTCCCCGCCGGCTGGAAGTCGACCTCCTCCCACTCGTCCTGTCCGACGTCGGCGGTCCAGAGGTCGCCAGTCACCATGTCGAAGCTGATCCGCCACGGGTTGCGGAGCCCGTAGGCCCAGATCTCCGGCCGTGCGTCGGCGGTGCCCACGAACGGGTTGTCCTCCGGGACCGTGTACTGCCCGGCGCCGGTCGCGGCGGCTGGGTCCGGGTCGATCCGGAGCAGCTTGCCCAGCCACGTCCCGAGGCTCTGGCCGTTGCCGTCCGGATCGTTGGCCGAACCGCCGTCACCCAGACCAAGATAGAGATAGCCGTCCGGACCGAACACGATCGCGCCGCCGTTGTGGTTCGGGAACTTCTTGTCCTGCGTCAACTGTGTGACCTGGCTGGCCGGGTCGGCGACGTTCGGGTCGTCGGTCACGCTGAAGCGGCTGACGGTGACGGTGCCCTCGGTGTCGTTGTAGTAGACGTAGAAGGCGCCGTTGGTCGCGTAGTCCGGGTGGAAGGCCAGCCCGAGCAAGCCCTGCTCGGTGCCCTGGGTGGTGATCCGGTCGCTGATGTCGAGGAACGGCCCGGGCAGCAGCGTCCCATCCTGGATGATGCGGACCGTCCCGGTCTGCTCGAGGACGAACAGGCGCGGATCGTCGGGCGGCGACGTGATCCAGAGTGGGTTGGAGAGGCCGGTCGCGACCTCCTCGAAGGTCAGGCCGTACCCCGCCAGATCCCAGCCCTCCTCGGGGACGGCGGTACTGGCTGGCGTCGTGTCCTGCGCGAGGGCCGGGGACAACGCGGCGCCCACCCCGGTCAGACCGAGCAGCAGCGTCAGACCGATCGTGAGGACCAACCGCGCTGGGCGACTGGCGGCGTCGGCGGTGTTCGTCGTGGACGGCATGGAGACCCTTTCCGGGACATCGGTGCGGCGCCGGTATCGTCAGACACCGGTGAACCGCGGGAACGAATCAGTCGGAGCGCACCTACCAAGATGTGCGCCAGCAGCTCCGGGAACGTTCCCAATGCGACACAATCCGTGCTTCGATCTCTCCCGTCCGTTCCGCAATGCCCGACAGATCGAACCTGTGAGATCCGGACCGGCTGGAGCCAACTCCGCACGGCTCCTTGCTGACGCCTTTCGTCGGCCAATCCAGTAAAGCAAGTGAAATCTTGCTTTACCGATGGAGCGCCGCTACCCTCGTCCAGCGTGCCCCGCCGCTCCGGCCGGGACCGGACGACGTATCATCGGCGGTGGTCGCGAGGATGCGGGACCATGTCGCCGGTCTCGCTCGACATTGAGTTGAAGGGAACGTGCGTTCGATGGCTCAGCCCGGTATCCGTGTCCTGTTCGGCGGCACCTACGCCGCCCGGTCGATCGCGATCGCCGGCGCGACGGTCCTGCACGCGGTCAACGTCCTGATCGCGATCACGATCCTGCCGTCGGTCGTCCGGGTCATCGGTGGCCAGAACCTCTACGCCTGGAACACAACGCTCTACGTCGTCGCCTCGATCGTCGGGGCGGCCCTGGCCCCGCGGGTGCTGGTCCGGCTCGGCCCGCGAGTCGCCTTCCGGGTCGCCGTGATCTGCTTCATCGTCGGCGGCCTGCTCTGCGCGCTGGCGCCGGCGATGGTGATCCTGCTGGTCGGCCGGACGGTCCAGGGGTTCGGCGGCGGGTTCCTCTCGGCCCTGATCTACGCCATCATCCGGGAGGCCTACCCGCAGCCGCTCTGGCCGCGGGCCTTCGCTCTGACCAGCGCGATGTGGGGCATCGCCACGGTCAGCGGTCCGACGATCGGCGGGATCTTCGGCTCGCTCGGCGCCTGGCGCTGGGCGTTCGGCAGCATGCTCCCCGTCGCGATCCTGATCCTGTTCCTGTTCGAGCGCATCCTCCGCGACATCCACCCGCCGGAGATGACGCTGACGCGACTGCCGGTCCGCCAGCTCGGGCTGCTGGCTGGCAGCGTCATGGCGATCTCGGCTGGGAGCATCAGCAGCGATCCGCTGACCAATGCCGCCGGCATCGTCACCGCCATCGTCCTGCTGGTCGCCATGGCCCGGACCGAGGCCCGGTCCCCGAACCGGCTGCTGCCGACCGGAACGTTCTCGCTCCGGACCCCGATCGGGGCGGTCATCACGACGATGGTCCTGATCACGATCGCGATCAGCGCCGACGTGTTCACGCCGTACTTCCTCCAGATCCTCCACGGCCTGTCGCCCCTGATCGCCGGTTACATGGTCGCGCTGCTCTCGGCCGGCTGGACGATCAGCTCGCTCGTGGTCTCCGGCTACGCCGGACAGCGGGAGCGGATGGTGATCCTGTTCGCCCCGCTGGTGATCCTGGCCGGACTGATCGTGATGGCGGTCGCGATGCCTGGCGAGGGTGGCGGGATCGTTCAGATCACGGCGATCGGATTCGGGCTGTTCCTGCTCGGCCTCGGGATCGGCAGCACCTGGCCACACCTGCTGACCCGGGCGCTCTCCTCGGCGCCGAAGCACGAGCAGGCGCTGACGGCGTCGTCGATGACGACCGTCCAGCTGGTCGCGACGGCGTTCGGCGCGGCCTTCGGCGGCGTCATCACCAACCTGACCGACTACTCCAACCTCGCCTCGGGCGGGACGACGACGGCCGCCGTCTGGTACTACGGCCTGTTCTGCCTCGTCCCGGCCCTGGCCTTCCTGACCGGCCTCCTCGTCGTCCGCCGGACATCGGAGCCAGTTCCGGCCGGTGAGCCGGCGACCAGTCACTGATCTGATCGGGAAGTAAGCCGCAGCGCTCTATCTGTTGTGGTGATGCGTGCGGCGCCCGTCTCATCGTGACGATGCTGACGGCGCTCGTTTCGTCGGGACGATGCTTGCGGTCCCCGACCACAGAACCCATCGCCCCGCCACAGAGCGGTCGAATCAATCCGCGTCGGCGGTCGGCGCTACCATGACCCTACCCGACTCGGTCAGCCATCGGACAAGCCCGATCACGACGACCCCGACCACCATCAGGCAGCCCAGGCTCGCGGCGAATGCGGTCGCATAATCGGTTCGCTGGTCGCCATTGCCGAGCAATCCGAAGAAGACCAGCCCAATCAGCGCGACGCCGAGACTGTTGCCCACCTGCTGGGTGGTCGTCATGATTCCGGAACCACTCCCCAACTGCTCGGGCGTCACCGTGCGGAGAACGACTTCCGCCAAGGGAGCCAGCACCATGCCAACGCCGGCACCGGCAATCAGGAGGCCCGGCACGATCTAGGTCGCGTCATCCATGGACCGGTCACGCAGCACGGCCGCAAGCAACACCCCATACCCGACCACCATGGTGATCGCACCAACCGGCAGCCACCCTGAACCAAGCCGGCGAACCAGCCAGCCAGGCCGCAGCGCCGTCGCAAAATACCCCACGCCCATGAGACCGAACACCTCGCCGGAGCCCAAAGCGCTTAGCCCGACTCCGCCTTGCAGATACAGCGCCAGTGTCAGATAGAACGAGGCATTGCCCAGAAAGAACGTCACCACGGCGAGGATGCCAACCGCGAACGGTCTGTTGGCAAACAGCGTCAGATCGACGAGTGGGACACCGCCAGCGGTCCGCAACCGGTCCTGATACCGGACGAAGGCCAGTCCGGCGACCACGCCACCGACCAGGCAGGCCCACACCCAGACCGGCCAGCCCGTCGCCCGACCCTGAATCACGGCAAGGACCACCGCGATGATCGCAGCGCTTCCCAGCACGGCACCGCGGAAATCCAGCTGCCCCCGGCGGGTCTCCTGCCCGGCTGGAACGAACAGCGGTACGAGCACGATTGCCACGATCCCGATCGGAACGTTGATCAGAAAACACCACCGCCAGCCGAGGTTTGCGAGATCGGCCTGGACCAGCAGTCCACCGATGAGTTGGCCGCCGACGGCCGCCAGACCAAGGGTCAACCCATACATGGTGAACGCGCGCTTCCGGCGTTCGCCGTCGTAGAGCGCACCAATCAACGCCAGCACCTGCGGAAGGAGCAGCGCCGCACCGATTCCCTGGACGATGCGCCCCGCGATGAGCATCGGTGGGCCGGCCGCCAGTCCGCAGGCCGCTGACGCAAGGGTGAATATCGCGAGGCCGATGGCGAACATACTCCGGCGGCCAGCGATGTCACCGAGCCGTCCGCCGGAGATCAGCCCGCCGGCGAGCGTGACCGCAAACGCCGCGATCACCCACTGGATGGTGGCGTCGGACGCGTGCAACTCCCGTTTCATGTCCGGGATCGCCACGTTGATGCTGAAGAAGCCCAGGGTCACCAGGAATGCCCCGGAGAGGATGACCAGGAGCGTGATCCGGTTCGGAGCCGCCACTGGGCTGGATGGTGTTCTCGCCATCGGGAAACGCCTTTCGATGAGAAATCTGCCGAATCGATCGCTCCACATTCTGGGAAGAAAGAGGACGCCCGTCGATTACGCGTGAGGTAATGGCCGCCGTGTGTCCCGCCCGTTACCCTTTCCCCAGGAGGTTGAGATGACGAGTTCCCTCACGCACGTCCCATCGCCGACGTCTCAACCCGTCGGAACGCTGCTGCGGGAGTGGCGCGAGCGCCGCCGGCTCAGCCAGCTCGACCTCTCGCTGCAGGCCGAGATCTCGTCGCGGCACATCAGCTTCGTCGAGACCGGTCGCTCGCAGCCCAGCCGGGAGCTGATCCTGCGCCTCGGCGAGCACCTCGACCTGCCGTTCCGGGAGCGCAACCGGCTGCTGCTGGCGGGCGGCTTCGCGCCGGTCTATGCCGAGACCGCCCTCGATGCGCCACCACTCCGGGCCGTCCGGGACGCCCTCCGGCAGATGCTGACCGGTCACGACCCCTACCCGGCCGTCGTCGCCGACCGGCACTGGAACATGGTCGAGGCCAACACCAGCCTGACGGTCCTCACCGCGGGGATCGACCCGGCCCTGCTCGCGCCGCCGGTCAACGTCTACCGGGCCAGCCTCCACCCGGCCGGGATGGCACGACAGATCGCCAACCTCGGCGAGTGGCGCGGCCACCTGCTGGCCCGGCTCCGCCGTCAGGTCGAATCCAGCGGCGACGTAACGCTCGCCCGTCTGCTGGAGGAGGTCCGCGGCTACCCCTGCGACCAGCCCGTCCCCGAGGTCGAGATCCCCGGACCGGGCCAGTTCGTCATCCCGCTCCGCCTGCGCTCCCTGGACGGCGAGCTGGCCTTCTTCAGCACCGTCGCGACCTTCGGAACGCCGCTGGACGTCACCGTCTCCGAGCTCGTCATCGAAGCGTTCTACCCTGCCGACGACCGGACCGCAGCCGTCCTTGCCAGTCGCGCCGCAGCAGCCAGGTCGGACGCGGAGCCCTGACGATCGTCGGCCTGTCGATACCTCCGGCCGGTTTCGGTCCGATTGCTGTCGTCCAGTCAAACTCTGCATTCACTTCGTAGTGAATATACGGACGCTTGTCGGCGGCCGGTTCATCGTTTCGTCGGCCTTGTCACCGCAAGTCATCGGTATGGACGGCCTTTGCGACCGATTTCCTGAACGGCAGCGGTGGCCCGATCGGGCCAAGCCTCCAAGCGGCATGGCATCTGCACCCCGCCCCGCGGGGCCATCTCACAAGGGACTGGCCGCCGAGGCGATCCAACGACCGGGACACGGTGTCCGGAAAGCAGGATGACCTCTATCTCTGGAGACACTGATGCCAAGCAACCGGTTTGTCATGACGGCCATCATGATCGCAATGCTCCTCGTCGGCGGGTTCCTCTCGTCCGTCGGATCGGCACCGGCCGTTGCCCAGGACGCGTCGACACCCACTGTCGGCACATCCGAATACCCCGCGGTCAACGTCGTGGAGCAGGTCGGTCCAGCCGTCGTCACTGTCATCAACGAGCAGACGGTTCAGGGCGGACTCGGGACATCGACGCAGCTCCAGCCCGTTGGCTCGGGAACCGGGTTCATCATCGATGACCAGGGCCACATCGTGACCAACTGGCATGTCGTGACCGGTGGACAGCAGTTCCAGGTCGTCTTCGCCAACGGTGAGAGTCGCGAGGCCACGCTGGTCGGCTCGGACGAGATCAGCGACCTCGCGGTCGTCAAGGTATCGGGCGACCTTCCGGGCACAGTGGGCTTCGGTGACTCCGATCTGCTCCTGCCGGGCGAACCCGTCCTCGCGATCGGCTCCCCGCTGGGCTCGTTCGAGAACACGGTCACCGAAGGCATCGTCAGCGCGACCAACCGTGACTTCCCGACCGGTCAATCGCAGGGGGAGCAGAGCTACACCAACCTGATCCAGCATGACGCGGCGATCAACCCCGGCAACTCCGGCGGGCCGCTGCTGAACCTCGACGGCGAAGTGGTTGGCGTCAATACCCTCGGCATCCCGTCCGAGCAGGGTCAGCCGGTCCAGGGGCTGTTCTTCGCCATCCCGTCCAACAGGGTCCAGCAGATCACGCAGCAGTTGATCGAGACCGGCAAGGTGGCCTATCCGTTCATGGGTGTCAACGTCGTCGCGATCACGCCTGAGGTCGCGGCGCAGAACCAGCTGGCTGTCAACTACGGTGCCTACGTCACCCAGGTCAACCCCGGCGATCCGGCCGCGGACGCGGGCATCCAGGTCGACGACATCATCACGGCGATCGGCGACCAGCAGATCGACGCGACGAACGCCTTCACCGAGATCCTCTTCGCCTCCAAGCCGGGCGACACCATCCAGGTGACGATCCTTCGTGGCAGTGAGCAGTCGATGGTCGACGTCACGCTCGGTGAGCGGCCGGCTACGACGTAGCGACCGGCCGTCCATCCAAATCAAACGGGAACGGCCTGGCGAGACATGCAAGGCCGTTCCCGTTCCCTGTCTTTCACGAGGCGCCATCTCTGGTTTACAGCGGCTCTCAAAAAGGTTGTCCGGCTGATCGCTTTCTGGATCAAACGCGGGTCTAGGGACGCTTCGCGCTGTTCCTGAGCCCGGCTCGCTTCGCTGCCATGTATGGCCGGGCATTGCCGCAGGCCATAGCATGCGGTCAGCCTCGATCCGGACAACGCTTGTGAGCCTCGCTCTACGCGACGCTGCTTGTCGCATTCACGGCGAGATACCCGTGGATCGCCGAGACGACGACCGACCCCTCGCCGACGGCCGAGGCGACCCGCTTGACCGAGCCGCTGCGGACGTCGCCAACGGCGAAGACGCCCGGCACACTGGTCTCGAACTGGGAGCGAGGCGATTCGCCGGGGCCGGTCAGCTGCCCGGTCAGGACGAACCCCCTGTCGTCGAGGTCGACCATGCCCCGGAGCCAGCCCGTGCAGGGGTCGGCGCCGATCATCACGAACATCGCGCCGGTCGGAATCTCCTCCGGCTCCCGTCCATGCGATGCGACGACGATCGACTCCAGACGGCGGTCCCCGCGCAGCTCCCGGACCCGCGTTCCGGTCCGGATCTCGACCCTCGGCGAGTACTCCAACCGGCTGAGCAGGTACTGCGACATGCTGGCCCCGAGCCGGTCGCCCCGGTAGAGCAGGTAGACGCGGGCAGCCGACCGCGCGAGGAACATCGCCGCCTGCCCGGCCGAGTTGCCCCCGCCGACCACGACCACCGCCTGCCCCTCGCAGAGCCGTGCCTCGAGGTCAGTCGCGGCGTAGAAGAGGCCGGAACCCTCGAAGTCCTCCTGCCGCGGCAGGTCGAGCCGACGGTAGCGGGCACCGGTCGCGATCACGACGCTCCGGCCCCGGAGCTGCTTGCCGTCGTCGAGCGAGAGGACGAAGCCGTCCCCGTCGCGCTCCAGGCGCTTGGCGCAGCGGGGAACCGTGATCCGGGCGCCGAACTTGATCGCCTGAACCTGCACCTTGAAGGCGAGCGCCCCACCCGAGATGCCGTTGGGGAAGCCGAGATAGTTCTCGATCCGGGACGACGTCCCGGCCTGGCCCCCGATCGCGACGTCATCGAGCGCGAGCGTCTCCAGCCCCTCCGACGCCCCGTAGACCGCCGTCGACATCCCGGCCGGGCCGGTCCCGACGACCAGCAGGTCCGCCGGGTGCTCCTGGTGGAAGGCGAGCTCCAGCCCCATCGCGCGCGCCAGCTCCTGACTGGTGGGATTGTCCAGCACCTCGTTGCCGCGCACGATCGCCCAGACCATGGCACCGGATCGCGGACGGTCCGTCAGCCACCCGGCGACGTGGGGATCGTCACGGTCCATCCAGCGGTGGGGAATGCGGTTACGGTCGAGGAACTCGCGGAGGACGAGGGCCGGGCCGGAGTCCCGGGGCCCGACCAGCTTCAGGGTCGCCGCGGCCGTCTCCATCAGGCGTTCGCGGCGAGCGGCGAACGCCGTCACGATCAGGTCGGCGATCTCCGGCACGGTCCGGATCAGCTTGCGTACCTTTCCCGGCGGGATGCACAACACCACACCCGCCTCCATGACCTCACAGGCGAGGAAGACCGTCTGCCCGGTCAGGAGGCCCAGCTCGCCGACGAACTCGCCCGGGCCGCTCTCCCCGATCAGGTGATTGGCACCGAAGGAGCGATCGACGACCCGGACGCGGCCCGTCAGGACCACGACCATCGGGTACTCCAGGTCGCCGATCTCGAACAGGACGTCGCCCGCGGCCGTCGGCTGCTCGGTGCCGAACGGCCGCATCAGCTCGATCTGGTCGGTGGTCAGGCGCGGGAACGCCTGCTCCCGGTACTGCTCAGGCGTAAAGGACATGTCGCTCCCTGTCTATGGCGGCCCTGGACGGCGGCCGTGGCCCGGTCCGGCCACATGCCGCCCGTGCCGGCCTCCATCCCTAGTCTATTGATCGTCGCAAGGGCTGGTACCAACCGAACAGGCAGGGTCGGCAAGGATGGATGGCCCGGAACAGCGATCGTGCGTCCAGCATTCCGGCCACACGCGCCCCGTCACACGAGTCAGCGCTGGCCGAACAGCTCCGGGTGAGCGGCGACGTAGGCCCGGATCGTCGCCGGGTAGAGCTGGCACTCGGCCGCGAAGACCCGGGCGCCAAGGGTCTGGGCTGTGTCGCCGGGCAGGACCGGGACGGCGATCTCGGCCACGACCGGACCGGTGTCGTAGCCGTCGTCGACGACGTGGATCGTCGCGCCGGAGCACTCGTTGCCATTGGCCAGCACGGCGGCGTGGACCCGCTCGCCGTAGAAGCCGCGCCCGGAGGCGTAGGGGAAAGCCGCGGCCAGGGCCGGGTGGATGTTCAGGATCCGCCCCTCCCAGCCGGCCGGGACGTCGAGCTTGCGGAGGAACCCGGCCAGGACGATCAGATCCGGCCGGTGCTGCGCCAGCCACTCATACACGGCCGCGCTGTAGAGGGCATCGTCCGCGAACCCCTTGCGGGTGATCGTCGTCCGTGGGACGCCCGCCCCGTCCGCGATCTCCAGCCCCCGGACCCCAGCCACGGACGAGACGACCGCCACGACCTCGGCATCGAGCTCGCCCGCGTCGATCACGGATAGCAGGTTCGCCAGCGACCGGCCGGAGCCCGAGATCAGGACGGCGATCCGGAGCGGCGCCGTCCTGGCAGGATTGACGTGCGTGGCGGACAACGACGATGACTGGTCGGCGGGCACGGGCGGCTAAACTCCTGGCGGTGATCCTCGGGGAACGGACCCCATTGCGACCGCCTAGCCTAGCGTGTCCGATGCCTCACAGGCGACCATTCCGTGCGTGACCGCTGCCATCGCCGCGTTACCGCCTTTTTCGACGCGTGAAGCAGGTTGTCCTCGACAGGGGGCCGCTATGCTGAGACCCACATGGACACGGAATCGTCCGGTCGTCGGCCTGATCCGAACATGGATTCATCAGACGCGGGGCAGCGAGCGGTGACCGACCAACAGGCCAGCACCAGACCGGAACCCGTCACGCTGCGACTGACCCTGCCGCTGCCGCCGGGCGTCAACAACCAGTACGTCACCGTCGGGCGTCGCCGGGTCCTGAGCCGGACGGCGCAGGCGTTCCACAAGGAGGCGGCGGCGGCGATCGAGCTGGCCCGCCGGGCCGGGACGGTCACGCCGGAGATCGAGGCGGCCCTCGGCCAGTCGCCGATCGGGATGATGCTGGGATTCTTCTTCGAGACGCCCCACCGCCGCGACCTCGACGGCGGGCTCAAGATCGCCCTCGACAGCCTCGGCCGCGCGCTCGGCTTCGACGACCGGACCGTCGTCGACCTCCACCTGAGCAAGCGGATCGACCCACTCCACCCCCGGCTCGAGGTCGAGATCGAGACGATCCCTGGATGGGAGTACGACGAGACCTTCGTCTACCTCGGTGACAGAGGCTAAGGCATCGTCCCGGCCCCCTGTGCCGGTCACACCACCGCCCTCCAGCGCGTCGCCGCCGGGCCGTCACGTACAATCGCCCCAGAGATCAGCCGCCCCGGCGCCCCGGACGTGACGGACCGGTGGCCACCACCCCACCATGAGGTCTGCCCGTGAGCACCCCCCAGACGGCCACGCCACCCGCGATCGACCAGACCGAGGGCACGCTCCACCCGAGCGACCCGCCGGTCGACGAGTCCGCCCACCTGCTAGATCGGGCTCCGACGGCCGTCGACGCCGTCGTCGTCCTCGACTTCGGATCGCAGTACAGCCAGCTCATCACCCGCCGCGTCCGCGAAGCCGGCGTCTACAGCGAGCTGCTCCACCATGACGTGACCTGGGCGGACGTCGAGCGGCTCGACCCGAAGGGCGTCATCCTGTCCGGCGGCCCGGCCAGCGTCTACGAGGACGGTGCCCCGCGCCTGCCGGCCTGGGTGCTGGAGCGTGGCCTGCCGGTCCTCGGGATCTGCTACGGGATGCAGCTGATCGCGCAGGCCTTCGGCGGCGCCGTCGACCTGGCCGATCACCGCGAGTACGGCCCGGCCACGATCGAGGTCACCCACCCGGCGATCGACGAGCCGGCCGGCAAACTGTTCGCCGGGCTACCGGACCGGCTGCCGGTCTGGATGAGCCACGGCGACCACCTCCCCGCCCCACCGGAGGGCTTCACCGTCCTCGCCCGCTCGGCGAACTCTCCGGTCGCCGCGATGGGCCGCGGCCAGATCGTCTGCCTCCAGTTCCACCCGGAGGTCTCCCACACCCCGCAGGGAGCGGCGATCATCCGCAACTTCCTCGTCGATGTCTGCGGCTGCGAGACCAACTGGCGGGCCGAGTCCTTCATCGAGGCGACCGTCCGGGACATCCGGGCGCGGGTCGGCGGTGACCGCGTCCTGCTCGGGCTGAGCGGCGGCGTCGACTCCTCCGTGGCGGCGGCGCTGATCCACCGGGCGATCGGCGACCAGCTCACGCCGGTCTTCGTCGACAACGGGCTGCTCCGGGCCGGCGAGGCCGACCTCGTCCGCGAGGTCTTCGCCGGCGCCTTCGAGATGCCCCTCGTCTACGTCGACGCCAGCGACACCTTCCTCGACCGGCTCTCCGGCGTCTCGGATCCGGAGCAGAAGCGCAGGGTGATCGGGGAGGTCTTCGTCCGCCAGTTCGAGGCCGAGGCCCGGCGGCAGGAGGCCGAAGGCGGGCCGTTCCGCTTCCTCGCCCAGGGCACGCTCTACCCCGACGTGATCGAGAGCACGACGGCCGATACCGGCGCGGCCGTCAAGATCAAGACGCACCACAACGTCGGCGGGTTGCCGGAGGACATGGACTTCGAGCTGCTGGAGCCGCTGAAGTTCCTCTTCAAGGACGAGGTCCGCCGGGTCGGCCGGGCGCTCGGGCTGCCCGGCGCCGTCGTCGAGCGGCAGCCCTTCCCCGGCCCCGGCCTGGCCGTCCGGCTGCTGGGCGAGATGAACCGGACCGACCTCGAGCTGCTCCGCGCCGCCGACCGGGTCGTCCGCGAGGAGATCGAGGCCGCCGCCGCGAGCGGCGACCTGGAGCAGCCGGTCTGGCAGTTCTTCGCCGTGCTGCTGCCGGTCAACTCGACCGGCGTGACGGGCGACTACCGGACCTACGCCCGCGTCTGCGCCATCCGCGCGATCACGAGCGAGGACGCGATGACGGCCGACTGGGCCCGCCTCCCCTACGACCTGCTCGCCCGGATGAGCAACCGGATCACCAACGAGGTCACCGGCATCGGCCGTGTGGTCTACGACATCACGTCCAAGCCGCCGGCCACGATCGAGTGGGAGTAATGTCAAAACTGGCAGTCGAGCCGACGTCACGCAATTCGGACGGTCGGTCACCACCCTCCCAAGAGCACGCTTCGCGGGCGTCTGCTTATTGAGGGCAAAGGGGGTTGACATGAAGAAAAATATTCTGGGCCTACTGCTTGCAATAGCAGTCGCGATACCAGCGATGGCACAGGACGCAACGCCAAGAACGACGCCATCGGCTAGGGACCCATATGGATTAGGGAAGGATTGGGAGTTATTAGACAGTTCAAATTTCATGTACGACGATTCGGGCGAAACAATTCCGGCATATATAGAGTTCTTTGGCGGTCCTGATCGTGCTCAGATTCGAGTGATTCAAGCGCAACTCTCTGTTCTAAATGCCCGCAGTTTCTACGACGAACGCGTTGACAATCAAGACCTCTATGCAACGAACCTTGGATCAGCTACCGATCAAGCCATAGTTCAACCAAAGGGATGTGCTTTATCGGATAGCAAACAGGGAACCGAACGCCTCGTAGGTTTGCGGCTTGGATCGTCGATCTGTGTTACCGACGAGGGGAGATTCCTCTGGGTCTCGATTGAGGGTGGGTGGAGGAATCCCGAAACTCGGACTAACGATCCGTTGTACTTCTCGGCGGCCACGAGTGCCCTAGTTGAGCTAATACTTCAGTATCCCCAAAGGGAGTTTGACGACGAGCCGTCTGCGATCGCAGCGTCCGATTTGACAGCGACCGCCGATGCGATCCAGATGGAGCGTGGCGATATAACTCCCGTTGCAGTTGACTTTGGTGCTGTCCCAACCCAGCTTGGAATAGCGCTTCCCAACAATAGCGATGTAGCGAGTGGTTGCTGGACCGAGGACCAGCGGACGACCGACGGCAAGCAGCCGCTCCAGTGGATGGCCGAGCCGACGCTGGTGATCGACCCCACGCAGATCTACACGGCGGAACTCGTCACCAACTACGGGACGATGGTTTGGCAACTCCTGCCGCAAGCTTCCACATCCGCGGTCAATAGTTTCGTCTGTCTGAGCCGGGCTGGCTACTACGACGGTACGCCGTTCCATCGCGTCGTTGACAATTTCGTGATCCAGGGCGGTGACCCAACCGGTACAGGCACTGGCGGACCGGGCTACACCATCACTGATAGCCCGGTGGTTGGAGACTATTCGGTTGGGGTGGTGTCGATGGCGAACACTGGTCAACCCAACAGTTCAGGTAGCCAGTTCTTCATCAACACGGCCGACAACACAGCCACCTTCGCTGAGAACCCGTCGTACATCAACTTTGCCCGAGTGATCAGCGGCCAGGACACAGTCGACGCGATCGCGTCCGTGAAGAAAACTGACAACGGCCGTGGCGAGATTTCCAGCCCGGCTAGCCCAGTGATCCTGGAGTCTCTCACCATCTTCGAGGGCGGCATTCCTATCATAGGGATGCCCACAGGAAGTACCGGCACACCCGAAGTGGCGACACCGACTGCGGTCAGTTCAGGTGACTGAGCTCGATGACGTTCGATTCGGAGGTAATCAGAGTTGAGTTCATTCCGGTATGAAGATCTCGACGCCCTCGAAGCCCAGATCAAAGCAATCGATCCCGATGATTTCGTCGGCGATGGAGAGCCGCTTCGGGTAAGCCGGCAACAAGGCATGATTGTAGCTACTCGACTCGACTGGGAAACACTGCGGAAGATGCGTACTGCCGCTCGAGAGCGGGGAATAACCCAGTCGGAGTTCATTCGGCAGGCCATCCTCGCTGCGACCGATCACCTTGAGTAAGGGAAAGGCGTAGGCCGGTGCGGGGCGACTACCGGGGCGTGCCGCCCCACATCGGGCGAGGATGGCATGACGGACGGATCCCGGGGCCGGGCGAACCGTCACTGAACGGGATCTTCGCGACCAACCCAATCCGGCGGGCGGCAACGCTGATCGCCGTCTGCGTCGCCGTGATCGCCGTGGTCGTCCTGCTGCTCCAGGGCGGCGGAACGCGGGGCGACGGCGTGCTGCTGATGGCGGCGGCGCTGGCCTGCGCCATCCTGCTGCTGGCCGTTCCGCTCCTGGTCTGGAGCATCGTCGCCGAGTTCGCCCGCCGGCACCGGCGCCGGACGTCACCCGATCTCGCCGACCTGCACCTCTCCGTCCGGACTGAGAACATCCTCCGGCGGGCCGGCCACGAGACGGTCGCCGACATCGTCTCGCTGGACGACGACCAGCTCCTCGGGCTGCCCCGGATGGAGGACCATGATGTCCGCCAGATCCGCCGGGCGCTGTCCCTCCAGGCCTACCGGCAGTGGCAGGAATCTGGCTTCTCCACCCGGTAGGATCCATGCAGACCTGCCCTGATCTCTGCGATACTCCCCGCTCCAGCCATCCTCGCGCGATCCTCGGCATCGTCCCATCAGTACGGCTTCCCCCGATCAGGCAACCGGAGACGCCGCGCATGTCCGCCATGTCCCGCCACGGCTACCGCAACGGTCAGGAACCCCTCTACCGATCGACGACCTCCTCGAGCATGGGCGATCCGTTCGCGATCAACCCGATCCGGCGCTCGTTCGCCGTGGTCGCCTTCTCCATGCTGATCCTCGGCGGCGGCATCGCGCTGGGTGGCTCGGCGACCAAACTCGTCATGGTCAGCGTCGGCTGGCTCCTGATCTCGGCGCTGATCCTGACATTCCCGATCCTGGTCTGGAGCCTGACCGAGGAGGGTGTCCGGCTGCTGCGCCGGCGGCTCTCCCCCCACATCGACCAGCTCCGCCTCTCGCCCCGCGTCGAGCACATCCTCCTGCGCCACGGCTACGAGACGATCAGCAAGACGCATGAGACCGACGACGATACCCTCATGATGCTGTCCAACATGGACGCCCGTGGTCTGCGCGAGATCCGACGGGAGATCAACCTCTGGCAGTACCGCCGCTGGCAGGAGGCCGGCTTCCCCGCCCGCGGGATGGACTAGCGATCTTCGGCGCGTCCCATCGTCACGATCCGGGCCAGACCGGCGAGGTCATGGAGGATGGTGACCGTCGCGCCCGGCTCGGCGTCGCGGAACAGCCCGGCGACGGTCTCCGCCTGGGCCGGGTCGAGCTCGAGGGCGACGGCCCCGCCAGGCGCCAGGACCCGGGGCAGGTCGGCGATCAGCCGCCGGATCAGGTCGAGCCCGTCGGGGCCGCCATCCAGGGCAAGCCGGGGTTCGGCGGCGAGGTCCGGGTTGCCGTCGACCTGCTCCGGCGTCAGGTACGGCAGGTTGGCCAGGACGAGATCGATCGGCCCGTCCACCGCGTCGAGCAGGTCGCTCGGCTGAAAGGTGATCTCGAGCGCCGTCCCCAGATCTTCGAGCGGATCCGCCCGCACCCGGGTCCGGTTGGCCAGCGCAACCCCCAGGGCCGCCAGGGAGACATCGACCCCGAGGATCCGGCCAGCCCAACCCGCCGGGAGCAGCGACGCCAACCCGATCGCGATCGCACCGCTGCCTGTCCCGATATCGATGACCGTGGCGTATTCCCGGCCCGGCTGGCCGAGCCAGTCCCGCGCCCACTCGACGAGCTGCTCGGTCTCCGGCCGCGGGACGAGCACATCGGGGGTCATCGCCAGCGACAGCCCGAGGAAGCCGCGCCGGCCGGTCAGGTAGGCGACGGGTTGCCCGGCAATGCGGCGGGTGAGCAGGGCGTCGAACGCGGCGACGGCCTCAGGCTCGATCGGCTCCGGGTCGCGGAGGAACAGGGCGGTCCGGTCGATTCCCAGCACATGCCGCAGCAGCAGCTCGGCGTCGAGCCGCGGCGACGCCTTCCCCGCCTCGTCCAGCCGCCGGCTGCCGTTACGCAACGCTTCGCCGATCGTCATCGGTGTCGTCCGGGTGGGTCAAGGGGGGGTTGAAGGGGAATCAGCGAGCGAATCACCGCGAGATCGTCACGCCGAATACGGAGAACGTTTCCGAAGATGCGCTGCGAGCGTAGGGGTGGGGATTGCTCCATCCGCACCGCGAAGCGGTCTCGGTGATGGCGGATATGGGCGTTCCTGGCCAGCGGATCGTAGCGACGCGCGGTCTCGCCCGAGGGCGAAGGCCGCGGCGGCGGCCCGGAAGGGGCAAGCCCCTCCCCTACAGGGCCGGACGGCCGGACCAGCCGTCCGGCCGGTGGGGGCGACCAATTCCGACCATCAGACGATGTGATGTATGCCGCGCCACGCATCATCCAGCCCGGCGGGCAAGGGATTCATCATCCCAATCGGGAGCGACCGGGATGTCGTCAGATACGACCTCCTCCACCCGGCGCAGCAGGATCGTCGGCCCGGCAGTCGCTGTCTCATCGCTCGCTTCGACCGTATCGGATTCGACAGCTGATGGCGTGGTCGCGTCAATGTCCACAGCCGACGATTGCGACATCGGCTCCTCCTCGACGGACGCCCACTCCCGCATGGCTTCGAGCAGCAACGCCGTCACGGCGGACGCACCGGCGACGATCGGACCTGATGGTCGACCGGTGGAATCAAGCGGGAGCGCGGCCGGAGTTCCGGGAGCGCCGACCGCCTGCCCGACGGTGAAGCCGGGGTCGAGGATGACGAGACCGGGCAGCCCCGACCGGAAGGCCGTCGGCCCGTCGCAGGCCGCGAAGACGATGAGCCGTGGCCCCTGCAGCGACTCCCAGGCGACGAGTTCCGGCGTCAGCCGCTGGCAGTGCGGGCAGCCCGGTCGCCAGAAGACGACGACCGCCGGCGTCCCGACCAGCTCGGCCTCGGTGACGGTCTCACCCTTGAGTGACGTCAGCGCAAAGGCCGGTATGGACTCAGGGACGGGCATCTCGACAGGCGGTGACGGCTCCTGATCGGGAGCGTCCGCCTGATTGCCAGCCTCGTCCGGAGCGGCCGCCTCGACGGCGATCATCCGATCCCCGGCGAGCGTGACCTCGTCGTCACTGGACGCGGCGATCTCATCGTCGGCGATCGATTCAGCGGCAGTGGCGACTGGTTCATCGACGACACAATCCTCGGCTTCGGACATCCCCGGCGCTGTCGCAAAGCCGGACGCCGCTGCGCCGGTCCGACCGTCGGACGCTGGCTCCTCCGCATCCCCGCCTGTCGTCGCGCTCACGGGCGCCTCAGTGGGTGCGACGAGCGACGCGGCGGCCAGGACCGGCCGCTGCTGATCGAGGCGGCTGGTCAGGTCGGCCACCGTCCGGAGGAGCGCGGCGTGGGACCGCTCGGCCGCTCGCAGACGGACCAAGAGGGCCGTGGCCGCCACAGCTGCAACCACCGCGAACAGCAGCGCCCCAGCGCCCAGGGAGCCATACCCGACAGCCAGCGCAAATGCGGCGACCACCAGCCCACCCGCCGCGATGGCGACGGTCTGGCGATGATCGCTCCGGTATCGGTCGATCGCGTTCAGGACGTGACGTGTCCGGGCAACGCTCATGCGTGCCTCCCCGAGCAACGAATTCATCGTACGTACGCGGGTTCGGCGGGTCTCCCGAGTATACACCGACCCAACGTCACCGTGACGGTCGGGCCGGGAACCGGAACGACAGCGTTCGATGTCGGGGTGTCAGACTCGGAGCGACGACCTACCGCCGGGGTTCGTCCTCGCCCAGAGCGTCATCCGTGCCGGTCCGATCCGCGTCGTCGTCCTCGGTCTCGTCGTCCGGGACGAAGCCAGCCTCGTCCTCGTCGTCCTCGTCGTCCTCGTCGTCCTCGTCGTCCTCGACGACAGCGGTCAGCGGCGACAGCATGAAGGTCAGTGGGCCTGGGTCGGAGAACGCCGAGCCGGGCACACCGCGCCGCAGCATCTGCTCGAGCGAATCGAGGTCGTCGGCCTCGAGGCTGAAGAACAGGCGCTCGAAGAAGGCGTTGATCTGCTCCGTGGTCATCCCGACCCGCTCGGCGACCGGACGGCGCATCTCGCGGCGCTGACCCTTGTCGACCTTCTGGGCGGCGTTGAACAGCGTCAGGACCGGCTCCAGCACGCTCCGCTCCATCCCGATCGGCGCGATCAGGACGTGGAGGACGGCGGCCTGACCGGTCATGATGAACCAGGCCCGGCAGAGGTCCTCGGCGAAGCCACCCTCCGGCTCGACCAGCGCGGCTTCCCCCTCGATCACGACCGCCTGCGCGTCCGGGTCCACCTTGCGGGTCCAGCGCGACGCCTCGATCCCGAAGTACGGCCGCAGGACCGCCCGGGCCAGGATCTCGGCCGTGGACCCGACGTCGAGCAGCCGGACCGGCGTGACCTCGATCTCGTCCGGCCGGACCGGCACCCGGAGGCTGACCGGTCCGGCGCCGTCGGCGATGACGCCGATGTCCGGGACGACCTGGAACCGGCCTCCGAGCATCGTCAGCTCGCCGGAGGGGATCAGGGCCACGTCCTCGCTTCCGACGCGGCCAGCGGTGAGGTCGGGGTCGAAGACGACCTCGATGCCGGCGGTGTCGACCCAGCCGGCCCGGAGCGGTTCGACGAGCGGCAGGGTGGCGAGGGAGTCGTGCAGCAGCAATCGCAACGGGTCTTCTCCATCCGCGGGGTGCGGCCGATGGGTTTCGGGGTGTCGGGACAACGCGCCGATAAGAGCATGTTTCAGAATCTCACCGCCAGCAGACCGGACCTGACGGGACCGGGGACGGACGGGCGCCATTGCTCCTCGATGGCTGGCACTGAACCACGCTCCAAAGGTTACGTCAACTGTGCAAGCGAGGGACACAAACGCTCTCAGTCGCGGTCCAGTCCCGTTGCGACGCAGGCTTCGTTGCCGTCGGCCTCGCGATACCGCCGCGGCGAGATCCGATTGGTCAGGGCTACTCCCCTGTTTCACCGTCGATCGATTCGCGGATCAGGTCGGCGTGACCGTTGTGCCGGGCATACTCCTCGATCATGTGGACCAGGATCCAGCGCAGGCTCGGCGACTCGCCGTTCGGCCACGGACGCCTGGCGAGCCCCGCGAGGCCACCGTCGGCCAGCGCCTCGGTGACCGACGACCGTGACTGGGCGACGGCGGTCCGCCAGATCGCCTGGAGCTGCTCAGGGGTGTCCCTGGCGGCGGAAGTGAAGTGCCAGTCCCAGTCGGGGTTGGCCGGCCAGTTCCCCGTGTCGACCGGGGGCCGCCAGTCACGCCCGTGGAGCCGCTGGGAAAACCAGAAGTCCTCGACGTAGGCGAGATGCTTGAGGATCCCGCCCAGCGTCATCGATGAGACACCGACGCTCACGTTCAGGCCGGCCGCGTCCAGGCCCCGGCACTTCCAGTTCAGGGTGGCGCGCTGGTACTCCAGGAAACCGACCAGGGTCTCGGTCTCGTCCCCCATGAGCGGCGGTTCCGGTCGACCATATTCGTCCAGATCGTTCACTGCGGCCCTGTCCTCTCACTGATTGTCTTCCTGCGGTCCGTATGAACGCGCACCTCGTGTACGGACGAACGCGAGCACGCGCTGGCTCCGGATCGCGGATGCCGGGATAACATAGCAAACCAGCTAGACCTGGCGCTGCGGGTCGATCAGCTCCCGGAGAGCGTCGACGGGGAAGCGGGGGTACGAGCCAAAGATCGAGACCGTCGCCGCGACCTCGGCCAGCCGGGCCAGCGCCCGCTTCGCCGACGGGTCCTCGCGGTGGGCCTCGAAGTCGACCAGGAAGACGTAGTCGCCCAGCCAGGCCTTGGCCGGCCGGCTCTCGATCTTGCTGAGCTGGAGCCCCTCGGCCGCGAAGCCGTCCAGTGCGCTGTGCAGGGCGCCCGGCACGTTGTTCCGGACCATGAAGCCGAGGCTGGTCCGGTCGTTCCCGGTCGGTGCGGCGTCGTGAGCCCGCAGCACGACGAAGCGGGTCACGTTGGCCCGGACGTCCTGGATGTCGTGCGCCAGCACGACACCGCCGTAGAGCCCGGCTGCCCGGGCCGTCCCGATCGCGGCCCGGCCCGGGTCGCCGGCCGCGAGGATGTCGGCGACCGCCGCCGAGGTACTCAGGGCGGCGATCTGGTCGACGCCGGGCAGGCAGCGGTCGAGGAAGCGGCGGCTCTGCCCGAGCGCCTGCGGGTGGCTGGTCACGACCCGGATGTCGGCGAGGGTCGCCCCTGGGACGGTGATCAGGTCGTGGCGAACCGGCAACACGATCTCGGCGGCGATCCTGAGCGTCGTCTCGTGGATCAGCAGGTCGAGCGTCGCGCTGACGGCCCCCTCCAGGGAGTTCTCGATCGGCAGCAGCGCCTCGGTCGCCAGCCCGGTCTCGACCGCCGCCGTCAGGGCCGGGATGCTGGAGAAGGGCATCAGGTCGCCGATCTCCCCGGCGCCGTCCGTCGCCCCGGTGACGGTGACGGCCGGGCTGCCACCCGCCCGCAGGACGTGGAGCCGGGTCGCGTCCTCGCTGAAACTGCCCCGCGGCCCCAGATACGCCGTCGCCATCCCGGTCTCCTCCATCCCTGTCCCTGTCCCTGTCCCTGACGCCACACCAACCCCGGCCGGGCGTTCCGATCACACCAATGTCGCTCCGGCGCGGCAGGACCGGCGGGTCAGCACCGGACGTATACTCCACCGGGCCGGTTCATGCCGACCAGTCAGCCCCTGATCTTCCCGTCAGCGCGCCCGGGCGGCGTGCTGACCCCACTCGCTGCCCGGCGGACCGCTGGCACGCGGGAGACGAACCCTCATGCAGACACCCGATCGAAACGACCCGCCCCAGGCAGCACCGCATGCGCCGGGCGAAGCCTGGGCACCGGAGGAGCCCGTCCTCGACGCCACGGAGGATACCAAGCCCACCCCCGGCAAGTCCGGCCTCCGGATGACGCGGGAGATCGTCGAGACGGTCCTGCTCGCCGTCGTCCTCTACGTCGGCGTCCGGACCGTGGTCATGCCCTACCAGGTCGACGGCGCCAGCATGGAGCCCAACCTCCTCAACCACGAGCGGGTGCTGGTCAACCGGCTGGCCTACTGGGATTTCGACCTGAACACTCCCCTAAACTGGATCCCCGGCGTGGATCGAGATGGCAGGTGGACCTTCACCCCGTTCGGCGACGTCTCGCGGGGCGACGTGATCGTCCTCGAACCGCCGCTCGACCACGAACAGCCCTACATCAAGCGGGTCATCGGCCTGCCCAACGACCACATCACCTTTCAGGACGGCTTCGTAATGGTCAATGGCGAGCGGCTCGACGAGCAGTACATCGACGGGCCGATCACCCAGTGCAGCGACCGCCCGACCAGCGACCTCGAGACCTGCGACGTGATCGTCCCCGACGGCTCGGTCTACGTGCTCGGCGATCACCGGGACAACAGCCAGGACTCGCGCTACTTCGGTGTCGTGCCGGAAGGGAACATCGACGGCAAGGCCTTCTTCAGCAACTGGCCTATCGGCGAGCTGGGGCCGATCGGCCATGGCGACTACGACGAGTAGAGCGGCGGACCGGCCCTGATCGAGGTTGCCGTTTGCCCGGGGATGAATCCCCGGGCTCAGCGACAATGCCGGTCGGGAGCGGGGCAGACCGGCACCGGATTCATTCCGCGATCTCGATCAGGGCCGGTGCGAGAGTCGACCTATCGCCCTTCAATGACAACGTCAGGAGCCGCCGGGCATGCCCGGCGGCTCCTGACGATCGTCCCGTCCGCGCTGGTCGAGGTGCGGGCTGTCTAGTCCTCCTGATCGGACTCGGTCGCCACCACCTCCCCTGTCGTCGCGTCGACGGTGACCTCCTGGTCCCCGATCTTCACGGTGTAGACGAGCGTCCCGTCCTGGTCCTCGAGACCGACGACGCCGAGGTCGCCGGTCGCGGCGCCCTGGGCCGCCGTGATGGCCTGCTCGACCGTGATCGTGGCGCCGGAGGCGAGATCCTGCCCCCCGCCCAGCGTCCCGGGCGCGGCGTTGGCCTCCGCCGCGTCACCACCATCACCGCAGTTGCCGCCATCCTCCGTGTGGTCGCCAGGCATGGTGCTGATGACCGTGCCGTCGGCGGCGTTGATGAGCACATCCTGCTCACCGATCTCGACACGGTAGACGAGCGTGCCGTCCACATCCTCGATGACCACCGAACCCAGTGGACCCTGCGTCGCCGCCTGGGCGGCGTCGGTCGCGTCAGTGAGGGAGATCGTGGCTTGCGCCTGCAGATCTTGCCAGCCTAGAGCGACGGTCATAAAGGTTGTCCTGATGCGGTCGTGTGGTAGCCGCAATGGCGGTAGCCGTTCCGCAGCTGGTCCGGTGTCACCCGGTCGAGCCCCGCACCGATCGCCTCG
>JAABUS010003750.1_pt1 | contig 23731 bp, 20 predicted proteins | sample 5560161 | NCBI WGS metagenome assembly JAABUS01 (sample SAMN10711885, study PRJNA513376) | rock metagenome | isolation source: Antarctica rocks | place: Antarctica: Victoria Land, Trio Nunatak nord | collected 2016-01-04
CCTCCCTCACGCAAGGGTAAGCGCTTCATCTCGTTGACGGCTGGATCGTCTGTCAAAGTCACGCTCTCATACCTGGCCCATGAGGAACGATCTGCCGAGACGCGCTCGCTTGTTGGCTGTAATAATCCACCCATCAAACCCGTTCGTGTAACCGCCATCCGGCACGCTACCCAGCGACACGGGAGTGGATTGCGGGCACGACACCGTACCTCAGCCGGGCGCCGTCGCGACCACCGCGTACTCCCCGGCCGTGTCCTGGGCACGCTGCGTGAACCCGCCCCCAAGCGGGTAGAAGATGCGGGCGCTTGAGAATCCCGCCTCGCGACAGAGCTGGAGCAATACTTGCGGGAAGATCGGCCGCTGGTGAGTGAGGTCGACGTAGAAGGTCTTCATCGCCTCGTAGCTTTCCGGGTTGACCGTCTCGGCGATCAAGACACCACGCGGTCGTAACCGGCTCCTGGCCACTGTCAGCAGCTCGTTGAGCTGCTCGGTTGGCAGGTGCTCGATCACCTGAGCCAGAAAGATGCCGTCGAGCGATTGCTCGGGTTGGTCGTGCAGGTAGGCGATCGCGTCCGCCTCGGCCACATTAAACCCCTCCGCTCGCAGGCGGGCGACCAGCGCCGCATCGACCTCGACGCCCTGGGCCGGGATGTCCGCCTCGCGCAGCAGCCGGAGAAACTCCCCGCGTCCGCAGCCGAGGTCGACGACGCGCCCCATCCCGCGGAAGAAGGGGAGATAGATCCGCTGGCGCTCGGCGATGAATTCATCACTCCCACGGAAGAGGTCGGCAAAGCTGGGGGCGGGGCCCTGCTCCGGCGTGCTGGTGTAGCCCATCGGCTGGTCGCGGTCGCCCATAGCGCCAAAAGCGTCGACAGCCATGTACGGACGGGCTGCCATGCGGTGTCCGATCCGCGCCGTGTCCGTAGCAATCATCTCAACACGCTCTTCCAGGGGACCCAGCCGTGCTTCAATGGCCTGACGTTCGTTCGCTTGCGGGTCGAGCCATGCTTCCATGGCCTGACGTTCGTCCTCAAGCGGGCCGAGCCGCGCTTCGATCGAAGTCATCTCGCCCGTCAGCGTTCCAATACCCTCCTCCAACGGACCGAGTCGCTCTTCCAGCGTCTGGCGATCCTCCTCCAGGCTCCCGACATGCGCTTCCAACGGACCGAGTCGCTCTCTCAGCGCCTGACGTTCCTCCTCCAGCCGGCTGACATGGCCTTCAAGCGCCTCCAACCGTTCGACCATGTGTACGGTGTCGGCTCGGGTCCGCTGCAGATTGTTGTACGATGTCAGATTGACCATCGGCATCACCCGGTTAGTAACCATGTGCTTAACGCGGTGCGAGAGCGGTGGAGCGATGGCCAAGGTCTCGGGAATCTTTGGTGCCAGTGTGCCGCCGGTGGCGCCCGTTTCGTCCATCGCTGGCCCCTTCGTGGCTGCCAGGGTTGGCCGGTTCTCGGTCACCTGCTGATCAATCAGGACCAGGCGCTCGCTAATCAGCCGGCCGACGCTCTCCTCGGAGAACCCCTCCGCCAGATTCTGGCGGGCGACTTCTCCCCGCTCCCGCGCCTCCTCCGGATGCTCCATCACGTAGCGCATCAGTTCCGCGGCGTGCTCGATCGATGGCTCCGCCCAGTGCTCGCCGCGCGTATACGGTCCGATCGACGCGGCGATCTCCACGAGGTCGTAGTGGACCGGGTAGCTGCTCTCCTCGTTCATGAAATCCATGTTGCCGGACCAGCCAGTTGCGATCACCGGCTTGCCCTGGCCCATGGCATCGGCGATCGTCAGCCCAAGCCCTTCCGAACGGTGCAGCGAGACGTACGCGTCGCAGCCGGCGGTGAGGTCCCGCAGGTCCTCGGCGCTCCAGTATCCGTCTTCAATCGTGACCACGCTCTGTGCTGCCCGCGCACGCATCGCGGCCAGCACGTCTGGCTGCTCATCGCCGTTGATCGTCTTGATCACGAGTCGGGCGGCGTCCGCTGGGGTGAAGGCCTGGGTGAAGGCATCGATCACGCCCAGTGGATTTTTGCGCTCGACATAGCTGCGAAAATCGAAGGTGCAGAGAAAGACGAACTCCTCGGGCGTCGCGCCGATTCGCGTCCGGCCCGTCTCCCGGGATCCCGGAGCCGCCGGTGGGTAGAGCACCGGCGGCACGACAACCACGGGGATCGGCGACACCGCCGCGATGCCATCGGCGGTGAAGGAGCTCGCGGACCAGATCTCGTCGTAGTCGGCGAAGCGGTCGTGCCACCGGGTGGGGAAGCGGGACAGCTCCCAGAACCAGACACCGATGTTGTAGTGGTCGCGGAAGCGCTCATCGCCGACATGGGCGCGGACGACGAAGTGCTGGTCGGCATTGACGCAGACGAGGTTGATCGGGTACCACGCGGCCCCGCCCAACTCCAGCGTCCGGTGGTGGGCGCGGTTCGGAGCCAGTTGTGACAGGTCGGTCAGGGTCGTGGGCACGCCGAGCCCGTGCAGCGCCCGGATGTAGCCCCGAGCCGCCTCGCCGACCCCACTCTCGGTGCGGAGGTAGCCAAGGACGTTGACGCCGAGCGGGCCATCTTGCGGAACGGTGGGGGGTGGCGGCGACGCGTCAGCCTGGGCGGCGACGGGTAGCGTTGCCGCCGCGCTCTGCAGGCGCTGGCCGACCCGCCGGGCTACCGTCAGGAGCGCCTCGGTCGGCCCTGACGCCATCGACGGCGCGTAGCCCATCTCTCGGGAGCCGGTTCGTCGCGCCCAGCTAACGAACGCATCGCGGTCGCGACCGCGCGCTTCCGGGAAGACCGCGGCCACGTCGGGACGGGCGCGATAGAGTGCGGCCAGAAACGGGCTCAACCCACCGGTCTCAGCGGGCGTTTCCAGCGCCCACGCGACGAATGAGCCAGGCCCCACCTGAAGCGGGTCACCGAAGCCCTTGCGCACCGATTCGTCCAGATCGTGATACAGCCGGCGAAGCACCGCCGGGATGGGACGGCCATCGGCGAACGCGCCGTACCCATAGGGCCAGCGTCGCGCCTGGGCGAATCCATGCGTGAGCAGTCCGTCCGCGTACCGGTCCAGCAGGTGGGCCAGGGGAGAACCAGGGGTCACGGTGACGCGGTTCTGGTGCTTGGAGAGGACGTGCGGCGAGGAGGGGTCAAAGCCGCTGTAGTGGAAAAACGCGAGTGGTCGCCCGTCGACCAGAACGGAGGCATCTCCCTCGGCCAGCGTGAGCGACCGTGCCGGCAGGTTCCAGTAGGCAACGTTGTAGGACGGATCGCGCAGCAGCACCGTCGACGGAAACATTCCCGGCACCAGGTCGACCCAGCGCTGGTCGGTCATCAACCCGCGTTCCGGGGCGACGAGGCATCCATCGCGAAGGCGGTCAGCCCACCAGCAGAGCAGCGCGCGCGACGTGTCTGAGCGCTTCATGGCGACGAAGCCGAGGTTGTAGGCGCCAGCGATCAGGATGTCTGGCTCCGACGGCTGCTTGCCGTCGTCCGGAAGTGGCGCCAGCAGGTGGGGCGTGAGCACTACATCCCCGGTCGCCAGCGCGTCGCGCAGCTCGACCAGCGGGCGCTCCACGAGGATGTCGGGGTCAAAGTAGACGACCGCGTCCTCGCCACGACTATCCAGCAGCAGCGAGAGCAGACTCGGCTTGACGGAGGTCGCGAGCTCGGTGACGTCGTACTTGAAGGTGAGCTCGGCGAACCCGGGCAGGTCAAGCTCCTCCATGGCGACCCGTGTGATGTGAGCGCCGAGCTCGATCCCGTCGGGCTGACCGTCGATGACCAGCAGGTAGAACCGGGCGCCGGGCGCCTGCCGCGCATACGACTCGGCGAGCATGCGGGCCTGCGGCAGGTAGTTCCGGGCAACGATGGTACAGGCGGCGGGCCAATCAGCCCCGGGAGCAGGAGTATCGATGACCAAAGTGGTAGATGTCATGATGGCGCAACCACACCTGCCGCGGAGTCTATTGCTATGGCCTAATCACTCGAAACGCACTCGAAACGATCGCACAGATCTTAAGAGAGTGACCCGCAGTATAGACAGTGAACTAGTTCCGAATCAAATGGTCAGATGGAACTGTATGATCGAGAGCCATGCCCGCCCCAACCACGAGCCGCTGAACCGGCACTATCTGCCCGTGCCCGTCCCACTAGCGCTTCGGCCTCGCGGATCAGGATCTCTGGGACGACACCCATCTGCTGGGCGATCCGCGTCGCATGCCGATGCCGCGTCAAGCGCTCCAGCCGCGCCCCGACTCGGTCGGTCCGCACCCAGACGTTCACTTGCCGTCTCACCGGGATGGTTCCTCCAGCCCACTCATCCGCTCGAGCTCCGTCACCCGCGCTTCGAGAGTGGCCAGTTCGCGCAGTTGCAGCAACCGACCGAGGGACGCATCCGCTGCTCGCACGCGGGTGGCCCAGGGGACGGCCGGATCGCTCATCGCCTTGGCCAGGGTGGCGGCCGCTGTCCGACCGAGGCGGACCAGAAGGCGGGAGAGTTCATCCAGCGCGCGCGCTTCGGTCTCCCGCACCGCCTGGAGAAAGGCGGGCTCCTTGAGCCAGCGATACAGCGTATGGCGGGCCACCCCGGCAGCCTGGGCGGCGGCCGCTACTTCTCCGGTGGTGAGGAGGGCTTCCACCGCCTGGCGCTGCTTCGACGAGAGGTGCTGCGGTGTCACATTTGTGAACATTCTGTCGCATTCCTCGCCGGACTCAGGCCGCGTCCACGTCGTCTCGCTGATCGGCGGAGACACGCTCCGCCGTCTGACCAGTGAGCGCTTCCCAGCGATTCACCACCACATCACAGTAGCGGGGATCCAGCTCCAGCAGCCGGGCTCGTCTCCCAAGCTGCTCACAGGCAATCAGGGTGCTCCCTGATCCTCCGAAGGGATCGACCACCAGATCCTTCGGCATGGTGCTGTTGCCCAGCATCGCCACTACCAGGGCGACCGGCTTGCTGGTGGGGTGGTCGGGAGAGGCACTGGGACGGGCAACCGCGAAGACACTGGTCTGGGCATCGTCTCCATACCAGCCGGCTGCCCCCCGTCCTCGCCGCCCACCGCCAGGGAGGACGCCGTAGAGGATCGGTTCATGGCGGTAGTGATAGTCGCTATGACCCAGCACCAGCCGATCTTTGACCCAGACCAGGGTCTGGCGCAGCTTCCACCCCAGATCGGTCACCGCCTGGAGAAAGACCAGGGAGAGCGGACCGGCGGGGTGGGCGATGTAGAAGGCCGCACCGGGAACCAGGACATCGGTTACATGGGTGAAGGCGGCGCGGAGTAACCCTTCCAGACCCTCGGCATCATCGTTAGCGATAATGAGAGCGTCCTTCGTCCTCCCCGTGTAGGAGACACCGTAGGGGGGATCGGTCCAGAGACAGCTGGCACGCTCCCCGACCATCAGCCGCACCACCTCCTCCCGCTTCGTCGCGTCCCCACACAGTAGGCGGTGCTGACCGAGCAGCCACAGATCGCCGGATTGGGTGACAGGCTCAGCAGGCAGGTCCGGTACGTCTTCGGGATCACCGAGCAACTGACCCGGCGGTGTCTCACCGACCAAGAGGTCCGCCAGTTCATCTGGTTCCCACAACCCCGAGAGGTCGGTATCCTCAGCGAGGGAGGCCAGCATCTGGGTATCCCACTCGGCCAGTTCGGCGGTGCGGTTGTCGAGGAGAGCCAGGCGGCGCTTCTGCTCCGGGGAGAGACCCGAGCGGCGCACAGCAATGAGTTCAGCTCCATCCGCCTCCACGATCCGAACGTGATCAATACCGGCCTGCGCAGCCGCGGTGACGGTCGCATTACCGGCCAATACCACCCCGGTCTCGTCGATGACGATGGAGCGGGCAGCACCCACCTCGCGCAGGGCATCGACAATGAGGCCGACATTGCGCTCGGCGTGGAGTCGGGCATTGCGGGGGTCGGAGATGAGCGAGCTCAGCGGGGCTGTCTTGCTATCTGGACCGTGCTGCGCTGCCATGGACATCCGCTCCTACAACAAAAAGGGGCCGCCGGGCGAGCGTTGCTGCTCGCGTCCGGCGGCCCGTGCGTCCACCACTTGATTGTTCAGTCTATTCTACCAGAGGCGCTCCATTAATACGTCCGACGTCCAGGATGGTCGCGTCGCCAGTCGTCATTGCGACGCCGTCCGGGCAGGCTTGACGTCTCACGCTGGGTCGGGTGTAGGGTAGAGGGACTTCAGACACGTTGATGCCTAGCGCGCTCATCGCTTGGTGGTCGCCGATGTGCTGGGGGGAGTGAGTGGCGAACCCGGCTGGGGCCGTTTCGGCCTGGCCGGGCTTTCTGCCTGCCCGGTGCTCAGAGAATCGGCATGCCAACCGCTCCTCGTGCACCGCCCCGATCGGGCCGTGTGCTGTGCCAGATCGCTCGTCGATCGTGCCGCCTTACTCACGTGCTCCGCCATCTCACCAAGGAGGACCCGCATGCGCCGCTCTGTTGCTCTGCCGTTCCTGGTCTTGACCCTGCTGACCCTCGGGGCTGGCCGGGCCGCCGCTGACCCCGTGACCAGCCCCCACGCGGAGCCGTTCGACGTGGTGTGCGGCGGACAGATCTACACCGTCGTGACCAGCGGCTCTGCCGCCCATGTGCTGGGTAGTCCCGCCATGCTGATCCCGGCCACCTTCGAAGAGGTGGTCACCTCCATCGATCCCGCCACGGGAGGGGAGGTCACCGAGACGTTCGCGTTTGGGGTCGGCCGGGGCCACCGAATCGGTCAGCAAGCCGGGCTGACCACCTGTACCTTCACGGAATCATTCCTCGACGACGCGGGCAACCCCGTGACCATCGAGGGCACCGTGCAGCTCTTCGTCACTCCGCGTGGCCGCTGAGGAGGCGCCGCCGCCCTCGGCACACCCACACCGTGGAGGAGGTCTTGCCATGGACCATAGCTGCGTCGTCTTCCCACTCTTGCCACGTAAGACGGAGGAGGCCCGGGCCTTCCAGCACGAGTTCGACACGACACGCACGAGCGACTACGACCGCTCCGAGCGGCGCATCGGTATCACCAAGGAATACGGGTTCGTTGCCTCGGTGCCGGGGGCGATCAGCTCGTGGTCTCCATCGAGAGCCCCGACTTCACCCGTGCCATTGGGCAGTTCGGCGCCTCTCAGGACGAGTTCGATCTCTGGTTCAAGCAGCGACTCGCGGAGGTAAGTGGCGTTGACCTGAGCAACCTGCCGCCGGGTATGGCGCTGCCCGAGCTGGTCTCCAGCTACGAGGCCCGATTGGCCGCCGGCAGTGCTGCGCCATGACGATGAGCACCGGCCCTGGGCAGCATGCCCGGGGTCGTTGCCCATCACGAGGAGGTTGACGGTGCCGCTCGTCCGCGTATCCTGAGATGGCCGGCCCGGGTGGTGGTTGGTCAGGTTTCGAGACAAGGAGGGTGCATCCCGATGCGGAAAACAGTTGCCGCGCTGCTCGCCGCCGCCGGCCTCGCCCTGGCGCTGAGTGGTCCGGTCGCCGCCCACACCGGTACGGGAGACCCGTGCGCCGAGACGGCGCCGGGGCACTCGGCCTACGCCATGCATCACATTGTCGTGCTCGCCCAGGCGGGCGCGTTAGGCGCTGGCGGGCACCTCCCCGGCGAGCACCAGGGGTACGCCGGTCTGTGTGGCGTCTTCACCGAGTAGGGATGGGGTTCGTCGGCGGCATGACCGGTGGTACCACAGCGACGGCCCTGGGCTCCGGCTTGAGGCCGTTCGCTTTGTCCCTCTTGCGTCGGCGTCTCCGCTCGGCGACCATGCCGCGATGATGAGCAACCGACCCAACGGCCGACCTACCGGGTGTGTGGCTTCCTGTTGCTGAGACTGCGGTATCTCTTGGTCTTGCGACCGATACGGTCCGGATGCGTATCAAGCGGAATACGATTTCCAGCCGGAAGCTCGATTGGCGGCTCCGGGTCTTCATTGAGCGACCGAACACCGACCCAACGGGCGACCCATCATGAGGATGACCCGATCAATGTGCCCTATCGCATCAATGGCGAGGCCGAGCAGGCGCTCGTACCAGTTGACACACTGCTCACGGCAACCCAAGCGCTGGGTGAGCGGCTGTCCGAGTTAGCGATCGAGGTCGGGACATTGCGGGAACGCACCAGCCATCAGGCGACCGAGATTGCGGAACTACGGGGTGAACGGGCCCAGCTCCGAGTCGAGGTTGAGCGGTTGCAGGCCGAGGGGGATGCCCCCACGGAGCAACCAGCGGCGGAGCAGCCGCGGTGATGGTGGCGCCGGTTGTTGGAGTGGTGAGGTGGTGTTCGCGTCAGCGATAGTGCCTTCTTGGTCCTGCGACGACTGGTGTCTCCATGAGCGTTGATGATCGGGAGACAACCAATCTTTCGGTCGAGGATGCGGCCAGGCGGCTTGGTGTCTCGGAGCAGGAGGTCCGCCAGCGGATCAGGGACTACACCCTCTTCGCCGTCAAGGTCGACGGCATCTGGCGGATCACGCTGCCTAACCAAGAGGTGAGCATCTCCCGCGTGCGGAGGCGTCCGGCTGGCTCGATCTGCGCCCGAGCGCGGCTGACTGACATGCGGGAAGCGTGCGTCGCCCCCCTCGTGGAGCGGATCGAGGAGTTGTCACGGGAGGTTGGGCGCCTCGGTCCCGAGCGGGATGCCGCGCGCGAGGAACGCGACCAGCTCCGTGCCGAGGTCGACCGTCTGCACCGTGACCACGAGCAGGTGAGTATCGGGGTGGGTGCTGCCGCCGGTGTGCTGGCCGGGCTGATCGGGTGGTTCCTCACGGAGAGCACCGGCTGGGCCGTGGTCATCGGGCTGCTCGTCGAGATCAGTGTGTGGCTGTGGTTTCGTTGGGTGGCATGACCGTCAGGACCCCGACCGACGAGAACATCACCGCGGCCATGGAGCGGGCCATCACCCGCCTCCGGGCTGATCGCTCCGGACCACAACGGCTGACCCTGATGCCGAGCCGCCCGCGGATGCGCTGGCGACCCTGACCGCCGATGGCTGGACCGAGGTCAGAGTGATGGCCGACCCGTTCCACCGAGCACGGCAGTGCTGGCTGATCGCCCACTCAGCGTCCCACCCTGTCCGCCCCTCGCCCGGGCATCGAAACACTGACCGTTCGTCAATCTGACGGGAACGTTCTTCCCGCCGCAATCGGGATGCTGCTCCCTGTCGCCCGGGAGTTCCCGACCTCTACCCTGGAGCCAGTGCTGCCCTTGGCGGGACCTGGATAAGGCGCAGCGCCATGACGGCGTCCGGACGTTGACGGGAGGGCGATGTCGCACCACCCCGACCACCGACGCGATGGCCGACCCGGACCAGAGCCACGACTGGCGGGTGTGGCTCCACGTGCGGCGTGGCGCGGGGCGACGGCGCCGGTACTGCCGTGATTGACAGTTGGCTGCTTTCCGCTACAGTGGCGGAACCTCAGGCACGGTGAGCCTCGTCGTGATTCCCCGGGATCGCTGATTATCGTGCTTCTGTCGGTCGCGACGTGCATCACCCGTGCGTGTAGAGGAGTCAGCCTTGGACGATCACGCGTTTGACCAACTCTCCCGCGCGATGGCCCGCGGTCTGCCGCGACGGACGCTGCTCGCCCGCCTTGGTGCCGGCGGCCTCGGCGCCGCCCTCTTTGGCGCCGCCAGTCTCGACCGGGTGCGCTCCGCCGCCCCGGCAGCCCAGACGGAGACCTGCCAGTTCGACCTCGTCGCCAATGTCCGCCTCGGAGCCAGCGCCGGGGCGATGATCGGCGGCTCCCTGCCGGGCGAACTGCGCGGACAACTCAGCTTCGGCTTCGACGACGGGGGCGCCATCAGCGGCGGGCGATTACGCCTGGCGGATGGCAAGGAACTGCCGGTCGTTGGTCAAGCCCTCGGGCGGGCGCTGCATCTGCGGGTGCAAGTGGGGGCAAAGCAACCGCTGATCCTGGTCGGCACGGCCGAGCAGGACCTGGGGAGCTGTCAGGGCGCCGTCGACGGTCTGCTGACCGGACCCCAACCCGGCGACCTGGGCGACTGGCACGCCACGGCGACCTCGCTCGGCCAGCGCGGTGCAGCGACCGGCGCCGCGAGTGGTGCCGCGAGCGGCGGGAGTAGTGGGAGCGGGGGTGCAAGCGGTACCGGTAGTAGCAGTGGCAGTGGCTCCGCTACGACCCCACGCCAGATGGCGACGAGCGAAGCGACGGGTGAAGCGACATCGGAAGCGACGAGCGAAGCGACCAGCACGACCACCTGTCCAGACGGTCAGACCGACTGCGACGGGACCTGCATCGATCCCAGCAGCGACCCGAATAACTGCGGCTTCTGCGGCCTTGCCTGCGGGATCGGACGAACGTGCTCCGGCGGCGGATGCGTCTGTTCCGCGGGGTATACCGACTGCCTGGGGATCTGCTGCGCGGCGGACGAGGTCTGTGTCGAGGGATTCTGCCAGCCGGCACCGGGGGAACCGGCCCCCGCCTGCGGTGCCGGCCTGACCAATTGCTTTGGGGTCTGCGTTGACCTCCAGAGTGACCTGGCCTACTGCGGCGCCTGCGACACCCCGTGCCCGACCTACTGCCAGGGCGGCGTCTGCGTGCCCGATCCCATCACCTGCCCGGGAAACCTGACCAACTGTTTCGGCGCTTGCGTCGATTTGCAATCCGATGCACACAACTGCGGCACCTGCGGGAAATCCTGCCCGCGCGGGGCACTGGCGATCTGCCAGACCGGCTTCTGCCTGGGCTGATCGCGGCGGACGACCTGGTGGCGATGCCAGGTCGTCTTAGGGTTGCATTCGCGGGGAGCGGGCCACCACTTCGGGTATTCGAGAACGTCGAGAACGCCGGTCACCTTCCCCTGACCGAGCAGCTTGCGGCCACCTTCGCCCTGATCGACAGCTACGTGACCGATCGCCAAGACGTGGGCCGCCCATGTTCCACTCGCGATCATCACCAGAAGGAAGCCACGATGCGGATTCGACTCATTCATTTCGCGCTTGCCGTTCTCGTCGCCGTCGGGCTGTCGTCGACAACGCCACCCCAACGGGCAGCCGCCCGCATCGGCACGCCGAACCCCGCCTCGCCGCTTGCTGTCCGGGCGGAGTCGACCTTGCCCGACACGCCGGTCGGCCATCAGCTCGAGTGGGTCCTGGAGCGTCTCTCCGGCCGGGGCGAGCCGCTGACTCAGTCGGACGTCTCGGCTCGCTTTGCTCCCTCGTTCCTGGATACGGTCTCGGCCGCCGACACCGTCGCCACCACCCAGCAGTTCGCCGCCGCCTATGGTCCCCTGAGCGTGGGCGGTCTCGTGAGGAACCCGACCGGGACCCAGGCGCTTGTCTTCCTGACCGCGCGAACTGGTGACTCGCTGATCGTGATCAGCGCCGTCGAGCCGGCCGATCCCCACCGCATTACCACACTCACCTTTCAGCCTGTTCCGGACGGTCTTGCTGACGCCACAACCGGTTTGGAGCATACCGGCGGCCTCATCGACATCGGTGGCCGTAGCCTGTACCTCTGGTGCCTCGGGCCGGTGCCGACCGACGGCGAGCTGACTGTGCTCCTGGAGGCCGGATACGGAGACGACTCGACCGTCTGGCTCGCGGTGCAGGCGGCGCTCGCGTCGGACACGCGGGTTTGTTCCTACGACCGGGCGAACGCGCCGGGGGGCGCCAGCGATCCGGCGTAGACGCCGCGGACCGGGCATGACGTCGTCGTCGACTTGCACGCGCTGGTCGAGGCGGCCGATGTCCCCGGGCCGTACGTGCTCGTCGGCCACTCGCTCGGCGGCATCTTCGTCCGCCAGTATGCGGGTGCCTACCCGGATGAGGTCGCCGGTCTGGTGCTAGTCGATCCCTCGCACGAGGACCAGGAGGTTGTGTTGGAGGAGCTGGTCGGCCCGGAGCTCTGGGCGCAATACGAGCGCACCGAGGCAGGCTTCGTCGACGTCGAAGGGCTCGATGTCGACGCCACCTTCGACGAGACGCGGCACGCTTGCGCCGCTGCGCCGCTGCCGGAGGTACCGCTGGTGGTCCTGACCCACGGCGTGCCGCTGGACGCGTCGCAGCTGCCGACCGGCTGGCCGATCCAAGCGGATGAGCGGCAGTGGCGCGAGCTCCACGCCGACCTCGCCGGCCTCGTGCCGGGCGGCCACCAGATCATCGCCGAGCGGAGCGGCCACTACATCCAGATCGACCAACCGGAGCTCGTCGTAGCCGCTATCCGGGAGGTCGGCGCGGAGATGAGCGAAGCCGGGAAAGCGGAGTCGCCGCCCGTCGGCGGGAACGGCGGCTCGACCGAGATCGAACGGTCGGCCGGCACGGAAGCGACCGCATCCGGGGCAATCCAACCAGAGAAGGCGGACCGCTGCTGACCGGCCCACCCCATCATGTCCTGGAGACGAGCCGTTCATCTGAGACCGGAAGTCCTTCTGGGTCAAGATAGCCACCTCCGGAACTCCTCGGTTCTATGGACCCTTTCGCCTTTTGGGCAGTCGTCAACTGCCGACGGGCAAGGTTCAACTCCGCCGCGCCGCCGTGCCCTTCGGTCTTGGCCTCGATGTTGTGACACGTTGTGCCATCTCGAAGAGAGGACGAAGACCCAGCATGCGATACATGCGATCGGGTTCAGCGGACAACTGAAGTTATCTAGAGCCTGTTCGGTACTTGGCGGCTATCCTGGGCCGCATGAATACCTCAGCACCCACGCACCGCCCGTACCCGAGTGATATCAGCGACGAGGAGTGGGCCTTTGTCCTGCCCTATCTGACCTTGATGGACCCCGATGCCCCGCAACGCCGCTCTCCGCTGCGCGACCTGTGCAACGGGCTGCGGTGGATGGTGCGGGCCGGTGCCCCATGGCGCATGATGCCGCACAATCTGCCGCCGTGGCATGCGGTCTATGAACAGACCCAGCGCTGGATCGCGGCCGGCTGCTTTGAGCAGATGGTGCACGATCTGCGCGTCATCATTCGGCTGGGGGAGGAGCGGGCTCCCCAGCCGAGTGCGGTCATCATCGACAGCCGGACGCTGCGGTCGACCCCGGAGCGTGGCGCTCGGGCCGGGTATGATGGAGCCAAGCGCCGCAAGGGGACGAAGCTGCACATGGTCGTGGACACGCTCGGCCAACTGCTGGCGGTGCGGGTGACACCGGCGAATGCGCAGGATCGGGCGCAGGATGGGGCCTTGGTCGAGCAGGTGCAGGCCGTTACCGGAGATCGGGTGGAGGTGGCCTACGTCGATCAGGGCTCCACCGGTACGGAGCCGGCTGCGGCCGCAGCGGACGCGGGGGTGCGGCTGGAGGTGGTCAAGCTGCCGGAGCTCAAGCGCGGCTTCGTGTGACTGCCCCGGCGCTGGGTGGTGGGTGGTGGAGCGCAGCTTCGGCTGGATGGCCCGCTGTCGGCGGTTGGCACGCGATTATGAGCGATTCCCGGAGACGGTGGCCGGTCTGCACTTCGTCGCCTTTGCCTGCCTAATGCTCCACTGCGCTCTGCCTCTCTTGCTCGCTGGCCAATGTACCTAACAGGCTCTAGGCTCTCGCTTAGGAAGCGTCAGGGCTCAAAATGCGGAGAATTCGAGCGGTTACCCCCCCAACGCCTTATGTGGCCCGATGACGTGATCGACCCCCGTTATGGAGTCAGGTGCCAGAGCATCTACTGGCGCCGCATCCGGCCAGCGTGGCGCGTCGACTGACGGCTCGCTGTCGCTTCGTCACGCGATGCTCGTTGCCCGCTCGACCGGACTCAGGTCGTCCATGGCATGTCCGTGGCGCCCATCGCGATCAGCACCCCAAGCCCGGCCAGCACGACGCCAGTGGCGATCCCGACGCGCTCCCCTATAGGGAGGATTTTCTCGGCGAAAACGACCAGCGTGAGTAACAGCATCCAGGCCAGGCTCATCACCCCTGCCGCCACCACCACCGCAAAGAGCGCCCAGCAGCAGCCGAGGCAGTAGGCCCCATGCCGACCCCCCATCATCAGCGCTCCAAGACGACCGTCGCGCCAGTGCTGCATCACGAAACCTAGGGGACTCTGACAGTGACGTAAACACCTGCGTTTGAGTGGCGTCGCCTGGTAGACGCCGGCAACGATCAGCGTTGTCCCGAGTGCGAGGGGCGCCCACCTCGCCCGGTCCCAGGTGTCCAGATCGCCGGCCAGGTCGCTCCCCATCTGGACGAGCGCGTAGGCGACGATACCGACCGCCGTCCAGACCAGGAGGTACCCAGCAGCGAAGATCCAGGTCGGGCCAAGCCCCCGGCCCGCGATCCTCCGCTGAGCGTAGACCCGGCGAACGAGCAAGAGCATCGGCGCCGCGGCGGGCAACATCATCGCGACCATCATAGCCGTCCAGGCGGTCACGAACGTCATAAAGCTATCGAACGACCACCCACCCTCGGTCATCCCCGAGGCGGCCATCGCGCCAGCACGGCCCATTCCCATCGTGTCGCTCGCGGCGCCCCGAGCGACCACGCCCATCGGCATGTTCATCGTCCGCGCCTGGTGGATCGTCACCAGCCAGGCCGCGAGCGTCAGGATGGCAATGGTGAGCAGCACCAGCAGCTGAGTCCGTGCCAGCACCGTCGACGCCCGCGGCATCGAGCGCTCTCGCCGCGGCTCGGGCTGGAGCGGAGGAACGGTCATCAGCTTCGCGACCTAGTCGGATGGGCCGTCGTACTCGAAGTCGCCCCAGGCCGCGTCCTTGCCGGGGTAGGCATAGCTGATGCCATCGTGCACGCTGAAGTCGGAGGTGGTGGCGTGGTTGAGCGCCTTGGAGGTGAAGCCGGTGGGCAGCACCACCGTGGCTTCGAAGATAACCCCCGTCACCGGATTGCGGATCGGTGTGAGCTCCATCGTCAACACGTCGCCGGCCCGCATCGTCGTCTCACTGCCATCGAACGTAAAGGTCCAGGCCAGAAGCTTCGGGTCGTGCACTTTGGTTAGGGTCGTGGCGATGATGCCCCAAGGACCGCCCGCCTGACCACCAAGCAGTGTTCCAACCGCCTGCTGCTGCTCGGCGGTCATCCGCTCGTCAAGCAGCGGCAGTGCCTCGCCGTTGCCTTCATGAATGGCACCTGGCCACTTGCAAGCCGCAGCGAAATGGACACCGGCGAGGTCAACGTCACCGAATCGCCCCTCATCGACATGCCAGGTCCAGGTGCCGTGACAGTGCCCGTGCGAGGGTGGAGCGTTGAATTCGCAGGGGCACCCATACTCGCAGTTGCAGGCCTGCACCATCTTGCCCTTGAGCCGCCATTTGGGGATCGTCGTCGTGGACATGGTCACCTCCTACGGGTGTCTGTCTCCGGAGAGAGCAGGGCAAATAGCGAAGACCCGGGTCCCGACATGATGTGCAGCGGACACCCACGAGGTGGACTTGGCTACACGGCACGGCTGGTCGTTGCCTCTGGTCAGCGTCCTTCCTGTGCCCGAGTTGACACGCCCAGCGTGCCCCAGCTGACCGCCGGCTCGGGGACCAGGCGCTGTACTAGGGGCAGAGCCGACAACTGAGTCGGTCACCGTCACGACCGAGAAGGAGTGTCCCTCATGTTCAGCCCCGAGCACCGCACGTTCCTGACCCGATCGTCGATCGTTCTGAGGAGTCACACCATGACCAGCAAACTGATGGCCTCGCTTCGCATCCTGCCTGTCGCCCTGCTCGTTGCTGGCTTCGGCGCCTCCGCGATGCCCGCCGGCGCGACCGGCTCCCACTGCCCCAGCGGCGGCAATGCCCGCGTCGCGGTGGACGCCAACGTCCGCACCTCGACCACGGTCAACGCCTCCGCCAACGGCGGCACCGCCACGGCCGCCTCCAATGGCGGCAGCTTCAATACGGCCACCACCGGCGCCTTCGGCACCGCGACGGTCGGCAATGGTGGGGCGGCCACCGCGAAGGCCCCGGGCGGCATGGTCAGCATCGGCACCGTCTCTGGTGGGAAGAACACCGGGGCGAAGATCGCGGTCGATGACACCAAGGGCGGCAAGGGCTGCAAGTCAGCAGCCGGCGGGAACGCCACTGTCGCCATTGACGCCACGGTCCAGAGCAGCACCTCGGTGAATGCTTCGGCCAATGGCGGGAAGGCAACCGCCTCCTCGAACGGTGGCAGCTTCAACACGGCGAGCACCGGCGCCTTCGGCTCGGCAACGGTCGGCAACGGTGGTCCCGCGACCGCGGCTGCCTCGGGTGGCACGGTCAGCATCGGGACGGTCTCCGGTGGGAATAACACCGGCGCCGACATCTCGGTCGATGACACCCAGGGTGGCTCTTACGGCGATGCCAGCGTCGCCATCGAGGCCACCGTCCAGAGCGACACCAGCGTGACAGCGAGCGCCGACGGCGGGACGGCAACCGCCGATTCCAACGGCGGCAGCTTCAACACGGCAAGCACCGGCGACTTCGGGTCGGCCACGGTCGGCAACGGCGGCCCCGCCTCGGCGGATGCCTCCGGTGGCTCGGTCAGCATCGGCACGGTCGATGGCGGGAACAACACCGGCGCCAAGATCACGGTCGACGATACCCAGAGGTAGATCCCACGCACGACCGATCATCCCGCGACACCAAGACGAGGGAGGCGAGCCATTGCGGCTCGCCTCCTGTCGTGTTCGGGAACTCGCCTAGGCTCCGGGGAGATCCACGGGCCAGCGCCGCGGCCGTGACGATCGGCTGACGAGGAGGACAATCACCGGGATTGGCTCACCCGCAGGCGCGGGGGAGCGTCGTCATTCGTGGTGCCGTCGACCGTGCGGGGGTGGATCGTGGCGGTCCCCGCCCCCTCCGTCGCGGACAGTGGTCAGGCGTCCATGCTCGACAGCACCGCGCTGCCCCGAAACGTCCTCAGCGTTCCGCAGGCTGGACACACGACCACCGCTCGGCGGGTGTCGAGGTAGCATCGGAACGTTCGGACCGCCGCATCGAGAACCAGACCATTCTCGGCGGTCACCCGCCCGAGCACCGCGCCATGTGGCACCGAGCATCCGGGATTCCGGCAGTGCACGGGGCGTTGGCTCACGACGCCGCCTCCGGTGGACACGGTCGCTGCCAATCCCCGTCAACCGTTGGGACGCCACCGGTCGGGGGCAGGGGCCCTCGGCAGCGCGGGCAGAGCCGCCACACCGACCGCGCGATGGTGGGTCGCTCAGGAACAAACAGCGCGCCGCACTGGCGGCACCGAATCAGGCAGCTCACGGCTCAATGTCTCCTTGGTGACCCATCAGAACTGACGTGGATGGCGCGGGTTTAGCGCAGGCGGGGCACAGATACCGGTGGCCAGGTGGCAGCGCCTCACTGCACACGCAGCAGGTCGCAGGCACCAGACAGGGACGGTCATCCACGGGTCGCGCACAGGGACTCATCCGCCAGCACGGTTGGACCAATCCCATATCACCCCGTGCCACCACGCAGGTAGTCGGACCGCGGACGTGGGCGGCGACCAAGGCCCGTAGTTCCTCCCGCTCCTGCCCCAGTGCCGCCCGCAGCGCTGGCGTCAGGACACCCCGCGGCGCTCGCACCGGCAGCCGCTCCCCATCCACCACCAGCACCACACCTAGGGACCGCAGCGTACGGAACAGATCTGCCGCGCCATCACCTTGGGCCCCAGTCAGATCGGGAGATGCGGCGCTCACAACTCGATCTCCTCATAGGCCAGCTGCTGGTCCTCATCGGGCGTCTCATTGCTGGGAAGCCCTGGTTGGAACAGAGCGGGCTGCGCATCGTCACATCCGTCACCATCGTCACTCGGTGCAGGAGCTAGGCGTCGATCCGAGCCAGTGGTGACGATGCCGTGACGATCGGGTGACGATGGCTGTGACGATCTTTCACCCGTGCCGTGACAGTCGTGACGACCGTGACGCTGCCAGACCTCGCTGTTCTTGGTCAGGATCACTAAGCGCTGTCCGCTTCCCCCTTCCCGCCCCCACCCGACCCACAAGCCGGTGGCCCGAAGATTGGGCGCCAGTCGCCGCAGCTGGGTCGCCAGCCGATTCGCTCGCTTCGGCCACTCCCGGTCTCGCCGGGTCTCGTCGCTCACCTGGGCATCGAGTTCCTTGAGGAGGGCGGTCGCCGTCCCTTGCCACGAATCCCGCTCCCCCATGAAGGCCAGTAGCGCTGGTCCGATGGGCAGCGCCTCGATCGCGACCGCATCGGTGGTGCGACGGTTCGCCTCCAAGGCATCCAGAAACGTCCCCGGTTCCCAGCCCAGCGCTGGCGCCGCCGCCTCGACCCAGGTCGCGAAGTCGGCCATCCGCGGTCGCCGCTCCATGTGTATGGTGGGCAGGTTGCGCAGCCCCACCACCGCCGCATCGAGCAGGGCCCCGAGGATCGCCGGTCGGGCAGCAGCAGCGAGCGCCTCCACCTCCGCTTCCGTTCGGCGCTGCTCGGACGGGATGGGTGGCAAGACCACCGTCAAACAGCGATCCAGGAGATCGGAGGCGGTGGCCACCTCCCCAATGGCCGTCAACAACACCGGGCGACGAGCATCGAGGAGGATTTCTTCGGCGTCGGTATAGAGCTCACGTTTGGACAAGCCCCCACCGGTGGCCAGCCGACAGAGGGCATCGGAGAGCCAGCGGGGCAGCTCGGAGAGGTTGTCCAAGGCCACGACGGCCCCGTGGATGGCGGCGATGAGGAGATCCCCCTCATCGCGCGGTTGGGTGCGCAAGGGCACCACGTTGGGGTCAATGAAGGAGCGGAGGAGCCGGGCCTGGGTCGACTTGGCACTCCCCTGTTCGCCGAGCAGTTGGAGGATGGGCCGGGGTCCCCGGGGAAAGAGGCATCCCAGCAACCACCCCGTGACCAGGACCAGATCCTCCTCACTCCCCAGATTGAGGAGCGTGCCAAGGGCGTCCAGGCGGCCGCCTCGGATGGGATCCGGGAGGGGGAGTTGGCCCCGGGGTCGGCGGAAGCGGACCGAGCACTCCTCGGGACGGCGGATCGTCCAGCCCGTTGCCGAGATGGCGATGACCCGCCAGGCACGGTCACCGAGATCCAGGGAGAGGACGGCCTCATGGTCGGCGAGGCGGACGGCGACCGGTCGCTCATCCCCGGCGAAGCGGGCTTCCCCATCGAGGACTTGCAGGGCATCCTGGAGGGCTTGACTGCCGGGCGCCCGACCCCGGCGCAGAAAGAAGAGCCGGGCCAGGTGCTGACGCAGGACCTTGGAGCGCAGCGGCCAGGTCTCCAGGTGCCCATCAACGGGAATGGAGGCATAGGGTTCTCCTGCCTCGTCATGGAAGAGCTCCATCCCCTCAGTAGTGGCCAGCTCGACTAGGAGCGTGGCGTGGGTAGGGTCTTTCGGTCGCGTCATCGCTCCCTGGGCAGCGTCAGCGGTGGCCGAGGGGTCGGCATCGGACGATGCCTCCTCCAGTCGTCGCTTGCCGTAACCCGCCTCGGCTAACGCTCGAGCGGCGGTGGGGAAGTCGCCACCATGCTCGAGTGTGGTGTAGGCGGCGAACTTGGCATAGCTGCGGTCGGGGTCGAAGGGCGTGGCGGTGGTCCAGACGTAGAGACGATCCAATCCCTGATGATTGGTCGAGGCACCCCAGCCGCCAGGATAGCCATCCGGGCGGCGCCACAAGGTTTCCTCTCCCTGCTGGCGGACCGGCTCCCAGTCGTGGGAGGTGAGGATCTCCTCCCAGGTCATGCGATCGTTGTAGTCGTCACCCGGTCGGACCAGCCAGCGGTCATTAGAAGCTTGACCGGCCGAGCGGTTGGGCAGGAACTCAGTCTTAGGGACTTCGTCGAAGTGGCGAGCCAGAGACCAGAGGGCGTCGCGCTCGGCGGCGGTGATGGTGGCGATGGTGGTCGGGCCGCCGGCGAGGCGGTGATAGGGGCGACCCGAGGGGTGGACCGTGCCATGCGAGGGTGCGGTGATGACGTAGCCACCTTCCCCCTTGGTCTCGATCAGGGGAAGAGGACGGGAGCGACCCTGGGCATCCGTCGCTGGGCGACGGGCCAGGGCGGTGGTCTTCGGGTCAGCATCGGCAAGGCGGTAGTACCAGTGAATGCCGCCAGCCGGCGTTGCATCGGACCACCCCTGGGTGATGCGACTCACCAGGTCCGTGAGTCCAGCGTTCTGCGCCGCGCTGAGGAACCGGTGGTAGATCTCGGGGTCGTCGAACTCGAAGAGCTCCACCTGACCCGAGACGGCACCACAGACCAGGCCAATGCCGGTGCGATGACCATTGGCGTACCATCGCTCGATCTCCTCACGGGTGGATCGGTCTCGCTGGTACGGCGTCCAGGAGGCGGCATCAGGCTGCTTGGAGCCATCCTCCTTGGGTGGGAGCACGCAGAGCCCGGCGGCGTGGGCGGCGTGGGCCTGGGTGACGAGGTCGGAAGATGTATCAGCCACGATGCCTGCTTCCACCATCACCTAGCGCCCCTCCGCTTCCGGGGGCTTCACCAGGGAAGGCGGGTCGGGCGGGGCTGATGAGAGTGGCGGTGCCAGCAGGATCCGCCACAACGCATCCCACGCCGCTCGCCGCGCTGCCACGGGCAACGACGCGGGACCGGCAGGGCTAGGCCGCATCATCGCCCAACCCTTCCCGACCGAGCGTCTCGCCGGCCAGCACTCGCTCCAGGGCTGCCCGTCCCACCACCATCCGTCGCCCCAGCCGGAGCACCGGCACGGGCAGACCATCCCGGGCGGCCAAGTCGTAGGCGGTACTGCGGTCAATGCCGAGGGCGGCGGCGACCTCCTCGATGGTGAGGGTGAGCCGTGGGCTCGCTCCGGTTCGCATGGGACCTCCTCCGTTCGCGCCAGCTGCCATGGGGCAACGTCCGACGAATCAGAGGGTAGCGAGCCAGAAGAGGTCGAAAAAGGCAGGCCAGGAATGGTGTGTTCCCATCCTGACAAAACAATAGGCAGGTTATGACCGTCGCGGGGCTATCCTGACACTACGCGCCGCCCGCCGCGGTGTCGTCCGAGCGCGACCGGGCGGGTTGGGGGTCCGCAGCGGCAGCCCGATCAGGGCCGCTGTCGCCTTGACCGCCCCCGTCACACTCTGCCGCTCCTTGCAGACATCGCGGGCAATCGTGGCGAAGGACTCCCCGGGCAGCTGGTAGCGGGCGAGCCAGACCAGGTGCTCGGTGCCGGTGCGTTTGGCGGGCGGGGGCATCGCTCGGGCTCGCGCCTCCGCTTCGATCCGCCCCAGCTCGCCCCGTACCGCGCGGCGCAGTTCGCCCATGATCCGGACGGTCGCCGCCTGGTGCGTCTCCCCTTGAGGATCCCACTGAGGCGCCGGGAGCGTGAGCCCACCCCCAAGTCCCAGATCCTCCCCCGCAAAGTGGCCCGTGGCGGCGAATGGATCGGCCAGGTGCAGCTGATCGGGTGGCGACAGCGGTTCCGCGCGCCAGCGGTGCAAGGTGTAGCCGGCCACCCCCATGCCCCAGCTCCGCTCGGCGGTAGAGCGCAGCAGTGTTCGCTCCCCCGTGCGGTCCTGGGCAGAAGGGGTGAACTCGATCGGGAACCCCCACCGGCGTGCCCACCCACCCGTCGGACCAGCACTGTCCAGGAGCGTGCCCAGGAAGGCGATGCACAGCGTCATGAGGGCGGGCTCCGATGGGGAGCGGGGATCGGCCTCCGTTGGACCGCCCAAAGCATCCCAGGCGGCGGCGTACTCGTCGAGGGGTGCTCCGGCCAGGCTGATGAGGAGTTCCGGTTCCACGTCGCCGGCAATGTGGAGGAACGCTTGGCGTGCGGAGACGCGGGCACTGAGCCGGTCCGGTTCAACGTAGGCACCGGGGGCGAGGCGGAGGGGACCGTGGTGGGTGACGCGACGGGGTTTGGCGGCGAGGCGACGACGCAGTTCCGTGCGCTTAGCATCCCAGCTCGGAAACCGGGGCTCCCCGTCCATGCATTCCCCCCGATTCACACCCATCGTGACCGACGACACCACACCCTCGCCTATACTAGAGCACATGTTCTGTTCTTGGCACCCGGTGGACCCGGTAGATCGTGGAGCTGACCGGCGAACCCATCGCGGTCACGGAGTCGGTCGCTGGGCGCACTGATGCCCTTGACTTGTGCCAACGGCGAGCGAACATCGTGGTGACCGATGTCGTGGATTCGTCAGGACGTGGTAGGACGTGATCCAAAAGCGCAAGGGAGAATATCCGATGGTCATCCAGCATAGCCCAGCAATGAATGGTGGAACGACCCGGGCGGCGATCTACTGCCGGGTCAGCGGCGCGGGGCAGGAGGACAACTCCAGCCTCGACACGCAGGAGGCCGCCTGTCGCGCTTATGCCGCTGGGCGGGGCTGGTCGGTGGCCGGGAAGTACCGCGAGGTCCATTCCGGTGTCGACCTCTTCGAACGGCCCCAGTTGACCTTATTGCGGGAGGCGATGCGCCAGAAGGCTTTCGATGTTCTGCTCGTCCATGCTTTGGACCGGTTGAGCCGCAGGCAGATCCATCAGGGGCTGATTCTGTCCGAAGCCGAGCACGCGGGGGTGGAGTGGGACTCGGTGACGGAGGACATCGACGATTCACCACAGGGGCAGATCCTTCGGGCGGTCATCGGCGGCATGGCTGAGATGGAGCGAATGAAGATCATTGAACGGACGCAGCGCGGACTCAGAGCTCGTGTAGCGGCAGGCAAACTTCTGCCCGGACCGCGCCCACCATACGGATATCGATGGCTGCAACTCACAGTCGACGGCAAGACGTGGGAGAAGGCGGCACTCGAGGAAAACCCCATGACCGCTCCTGTCGTCCGGCGAATCTTCGCCGAGGTGGCTGCCGGGACGTCTGCTCGCAAGGTCTGCCAGCGACTTAATGACGAGGGTATCCCGACGCCGACTGGAAAAGCCATCTGGCTGGGAGCCACAGTGACTAAGATGCTCAAGCACCCGGTCTACGTTGGGCAGGCTACTGCGTGGCGATGGACGCGGGAAAGGATTGCCGGCAGCCACATTATCCAGCGGCAGCGAGACCCATCAGACCAAGTCGTCATTGACGGCATTGCCCCGGCACTCGTGTCGAAGGAGGTGGCCGACGCCGCCAGAGCTCAGCTGGCGACCAATAAAGTCCAGGCGACTCGCAACAATCGTTTTCCCGAAGTAGCCCTTCTGCGATCGGGCTTTGCTCGGTGTGGGTACTGCGGGAATGCTTTGACGGTCAACAACGGTACTAAGGGCGGGCCAGCATACAAATGTTCAACTACATCTCGTGATCGACACGGTTGCCCTCATTTCGGGATCAAGACAGCAACTCTGGACCAGGCCGTATGGTCCAAAGTGGAGAGTGTCTTAACGCAGCCGGATGTGGTGAAAACTGAGGTGGCACGTCTCCGTCGCGAGGACCCAACGCAGATCAATCTCGATGTTGTGGTAAGGAGGCTCGCCGAGGTGGAGCGTAAGCAACGAAATCTCGTCCGGAGACTGTCAGATATTGATGACGACGATGTGGCCAACCTGATCCGCGCCGATCTCCACACTCTAGCTGTCGAAAGGAGGCGACTTGCACACGAGCGGGATGACCTAAAGCTACAGCAGGAAGGCTGGCACACGGCAGAGTCGAATTTGGACAGTATCGAAACCTGGTGTCGAAATGTAGCGGTCAATCTCCGAGAACTGAGCTACGACGACAAGCGAATCGCCTTAAATGCTATGGGGCTTCAGGCTCGCGTATGGGGAACGGACCATACGCCACGATACGAAGTCATTATGCTACTCGGAGTTGTGGATACAACCCGCTGCTGATGGCATTGCTCTGGGAATCGCTGGCGACCCGCGATGTCCGTCTGCTGCGCGCCTCCCTCCAGGAGCGGTTTCGCATTCCCGCCGGGTCTGCC
>JAABUS010003751.1_pt1 | contig 23720 bp, 21 predicted proteins | sample 5560161 | NCBI WGS metagenome assembly JAABUS01 (sample SAMN10711885, study PRJNA513376) | rock metagenome | isolation source: Antarctica rocks | place: Antarctica: Victoria Land, Trio Nunatak nord | collected 2016-01-04
ATCTCACAGTCGAAAGTCATAAGAAATTGACTGTTTCAATGTTAATAGCTGATATAAATCATCATGACGTCATATTAGAAAAGCTCTGAATGAACAAAAATGAAATACTACTAGATATGCAAAACGGTGTCATCATTTTTTCAAATCAATTAGAAGCTCTCATTTCTGTTTTTTTGATGTCAGTCAGAGCTTCATACTCAAAATGATCATGATCATCAAATTCTTCTATCAGTTCAGCTTTTAAAGTGCTTCAACGACTCACTTCTACTGCTTTGAAAAAGAACTTTTCTATGTTCAGTGTGAAAACTGCATCTTTTCATGCATTGATTAAATAATCAAAGAAGAATTGCATCGAGATTTTCGCTATGTCGATTGAAGATATTGATAGAAAAATAGTCTACAACACTCAATGCGAACTGAACGTTCTAGACGTCGCTTTCATTGATGCATCAGCTCAAAATCTAGAAGACATCAAAGTCAAGCTATCTTTGAAATATCAGAATTTTCTCGACGTGTTTGATCGAGCTCAAGTTGATAAACTATCATCTCATCGTTCATATGATCATAAGATAGAACTCACTAACAATGTCACTTCTTCTAGATGTCGAGCTTATTGAATGTCACTCTACAAGCTTCAGAAGATCAAGAAATATCTGAACGAAAATCTGTCAAAGAGTTTTATTACTTCTAGCAAGATCTCATATTTCTCACTCGTTTTATTCACTCTGAAGATCAATGATGATCTTCGCTTCTGCGTTGACTATCGAAAGCTCAATGTCATTATCAAAAGAAATCGCTACTTTCTATCGCTCATAGATGAGATGATTGACAAAATTGTTGACTGCAAGCATCTGACTCGACTGAATATAATTTTCGCTTTCAACAAACTTCGTATGCATCTCGATAGTGAGAACTATACGATCTTCATTATCGCTCTAGAAGCGTACAAATCAAAGATTCTATCATTCGAATTAACAAACGATTCGATCTCGTTTCAGCAATATATGAACGATGTTCTATGAGACTTTCTAAATGACTTTTGTCAAGCTTATTTAGATGACATTCTCATATACAGCAAGACTCAAAAGAAGCATAGACAACATGTCAAGATGATACTAGATCGTCTACGAGACGCTGATCTGCAGATAGATATTCGAAAGTGCAAATTCGACGTAGAAGAAACAGTCTTCTTAGAAATCATAGTATTTGAACAAGATCTTCACATGAACTCTATCAAAGTGAAAGCTATAGTCAATTGAGCTACATCTATCAATCTAAAAGAGATACAAGACTTTGTTGACTTCGTCAATTTCTATCAACACTTCATCAAGAACTTTTTGAAACTAGTCAAGTCATTCACTCAGCTGACTTGAAAAAATATGTTTTTTGTTTAAAACGAAGTCTGCGTCGAAGTCTTTGACAATCTAAAGAAGCAGATCAGCTTGACTTCAGTTCTACGTCATTTTGATGTTAAACGTCAAGCTATTTTGAAAATCGATGCATTCAACTATGTAAAAGACGACATACTATCTCAGTACGATGACGAGAATGTGCTTCACTCGATAGTCTTCTATAGCAAGAGCATGATTTCAGCTGAATGCAATTATCACATTTATGACAAGAAATTGCTAACTATCATTTGATGCTTTGAACATTAATGACTTGAACTAGAAGATACTGAGCTATCTATTCAGATGTTTACTGATCATCAGACTTTAAAGATCTTTATGAAAAATAAACAGCTGACTTGACAACAAGCGAACTATCTCAATATTCTATCAAAGTTTAACTTTCAGATTATCTTTCAATCAGGCAAAATAAACATCAAAGTTGATGCTTTAACTAGAATGTTGATGATCGATAGTTCTGAATCAGTTAAAGACATGAATGATTGTTTTCAGACTATACTGACTTCAAATCGAATAAACGTTTTATTGATTAAGTTTGAAATCAAATCTGAATACGAGACTAATTTCTATCAACGCATACATCTAGTCAATCAGAAGAATAAACTATGCAATGAGTATCGACAAGCTATGAACAAAGAAAAACTGAAGCTTCATGACATGAAGCTAAAGAACTGTCAAATCATTGACAACGTTTTATTCAAAAAGAGTCTACTATGAATGTTAAAACAAATGCATACGAAATTGCTTTGAAAGATTCACGATCAATCATCAATCTTGCACTCTAACATTAGATGAATGATTGATTTAGTTCAACGCTTCTACTATTGATCAGATCATCAAGCAACTATTCAACAATACATTTGAAACTATCATGTTTATCAGCGAAGCAAAGCATCTTGAGATGATACAAATGATTTGCTTCAGTCTCTATTGATTTCTCAGCAGCGTTGACAAGATATAGCTATGAATTTCATCACTGAGCTATTTTTATTGAAAAACTATAACGTTTTTTGCATGATCATATGTTGTCTCTTCAAAGAACATCACTATGTTTTCTGTTATTGAGAAGACGATGACATCTCAATTAAAGAAACAGTATAAATCATGTTATGAAACGTCTATTGACTTCATGATCTACTCAGTTCTATTGTTTCAAATAGAGACTTTCAGTTCATATCAATCATGTGACAAAGTCTTTGTAAATGACTGAAGATCAAAGTCAATCTATCAATAGTTTATCATTCAGAGATTGATGATCAGTTGAAATGAGTTAATCAAGATGTTGAATGCGAACTTTGAATCTACTGCAATTACATGCAGAATGACTGAGCTAAATGACTTTCAATGATGAAATTCAGTGATAATTTCAATACATTCTCAACTATCTTGATGATTTCTTTCTACTTCAATAAAGACTTTCACTCTCGAATGAGTTTCAATTCAGATACGACTGATTACAAAATAACTCGTCAACGTATTGAGACTAGAAAGATCAATGACATTGTCATTCAAATGAGCAAACTTTTTATCTTCAATCATCAACAATTGAAAAAGATCAAGCAGATCATCGAAGCTCAGATGAACAAGCATAGACGAGACGTCATCTATGAAGTAAATGATCAAGTTTGATTAGTCTTTGAAAACATTAAAATCACTAGATCATGCAAAGATTTGAAAGACAAGCAGCTCGATCTCTATTCAATCACAGTCAAAGTTGAAATCTTCTATTATCTTCAGTTATCTAGAAGCATGAAACATATACATTCAATGTTCAGCTTGAAGTATTTATGATCTTCACTCAACAACTTTTTATCAAGACAACATTCTGAGTCTTCTAAATTGATGATCATTGAAAAGAATGAAAAGTACTGAGAAGTAGACGATATATTGAACTTCAAACAATATAGAGAAAGATTACAATACAAGATCAAATGAATCGAGATAGATCATGACGACGAATGATACTATGTCAATAAAGAAAAATTCGATGACTTGAAGAAAGTTCTGAATGAATTTCACAAGCTATACTTGAATAAGTTGCACTAAATTGAAAACACGATGAATTTTTTTGCTTTTATTTCTTTTCTATTCATGCAAACATGAATGTTCGAAGAAGAAGATAATGTTATGAACATGTCTGAATCAATCAAAGTTCAGATCTAATTCTAATCAATTTGATTAAAGCAAGTCATGACGCTATGTCTAGTTTGAATCTAGCACATCTCTTCAAGTCATTCTCAGTACTTCTTCTCGTTATTCAGCACTTTCTTCATTCACTTCTTTCATCATTCTTTTAAACAAACACATCTGACATATTACATCACATCTGTATTGAGTCTAGCGCAGTCTCAAGCCATTATTTATAAAAGAGCTTGCACTCTTTCTCTTCTGTATTCTTAATGTCTTGTTATAGCTATCTTTAAAGAGCAATACATACATATCAGTCTTGAGTCTCTTTGATTGAATGATCTAGACATGATCTCAACAAGTTATAGCTATTTCTAAAGATCAAGCACTATCAATTCTGATCTTCATTGATTGTATCATCTAGACACGATTCTGACATGTTTCAATGACGTGAAGTCATCATATAAATGATGAGTGATTTTCTTTTTCAAAAAGTTTTGTTCACTTTATATAAATAGCATAAAGTTTCTCATGAGTTGAGTTTAAATTGATGTTACAAAAATGTATGAATTCAAATTAAATTAAAATGCAAGTCATAAGAAAACACTTTTAAGTTCAGAAAGCATTTTTGAAATTAACATCACTTGTTTTTGACGTAATGTTATCAAATAAAGCTGTAAATATCATAACTTATAATTAAATCTTCAATTATTGATGCTGTATAAAAGAAATTAATTGAATTAAACATAGAGAATAAATCATCAACTGATGATGCTCAAGTCAGTAAGAAGCAAACTCTTAGCAAGAGATCTCATTCTACATCACAAACTAAAGATCAATCACATATCATATTGCAAAGCAATAAATAAAAGTTCATGATAGCATAACAGAATAATGTTGAATTGATAATAATTAAGATCAGCTGAGAATATGTTGAGATCATGTTTAGAAACTAATCAGAGTGCATGCATGACTAGAATGTTTGATTGATAGAGATAGTTATAACTAAGACTTTAAGAATACAGAAAAAAGAAGATACAAAAGACAAGAAGAATATGCTTTATATAATAGTTATTCAGATTGACGTTAGTCTCAAAGAAGACGTGTTGAAACACAAGAAAAATGTTTGTGACACAAAGAAATGTGTTTATCATAGAAATTTGTTGATCACTTGTAACATAAAGAAGTGTATTTATCTAGAAGACAATAGAAGCTGATTAGAAGATGCTAGAAAAGAGAAAAGATGCTGAGTCATATTTGAGTCAAATTTGAGTCATATCTAGATCAGATCTCAACTAAATCGTTGACTAATTCTAATCATTATGCAGAGTACTCGCTAGCGTGCACTGCGAATTGATTAAAGCTTCAGTCTTGTTCAGTCTTGATATGCTTCGTAACATTACTTTCTTCTTTGAAAATTCATGTTTGCATGAATGTAGTTCATTTGCTCACTTCTGTTGATAGTTATTTCGATATTTAGCGTGATTTGTTTAAATATAGTTTATGAAATTTGTTTAAAACTTTCTCTGAGTCATTGAATTTCTCTTTATTGACATAGTATCATTCGTCGTTTCTATCTAGATTTGTTCATTTGACTTTGTACTGTATTTAATCTTGATAGCGTTTGAAGTTCAATATATTATTTATCTTTCAATGTTCATCATCTTTAATAGTGATTGATCTGAAATAAAGAGTCTTTTGAATACAATTGCAATAGCTTTGAGCTGAACATTGAATGCAAATGCTTCATGCTTATTGATAAATGAAGATGATAGAAGATTTCAACTTTGACAGTGATTTGATAGAGATTTAGCTGTTTATCTTTTAAATCTTTGCATGATCTTGTTGTTTTGATGTTTCTGAAGAATAATCAAACTCAGTTGTTTACTTCATAAAAGACGTCTCATTTATGTTTATTGATTTGAGCTTCAATGATCTGCTTCGTCTTTTTCAATTGCTGATAATCAAAGATAAGAAGCTCTTTCATTCAAATGATAATATCATTTGCTTTTCTAGCTTCAAGACACTCACAAGTAGTTTTGTAGTTAATCATATTTGAATTGAAACTCATTTATGAGTGAAAATTCTTATTGAAGTAAAATGAAGTCATTGAGATGATTAAGAAAATATTGAAATTCTCGCTGAATTCTATCATTGATAGTCATTTTGCTCAGTCATTCTGCATGTAACTGCAGTAAATTCTTAGTTCTCATTCAACATCTTGATTAGCTCATTTCGATTAATTATTGATTTCAAAATGATAAGCTATTAATAAACTAGCTGTAATCTTTAGTCATTTGCAAAGACTTTTTCACATGATTGATATGAATTGAAAGTCTCTGTTTGAAACAATAGAACTAAATAAATCATGAAGTTAATAAATGTTTCATAGCATAATTCAAATCGTTTCTTCAACTGAGATGTCATTGTTTTCTCAATGACAGAGAAGATAGTGACATTTCTTGATGAGATGACATATGACTGTGCAAATGATGTTATAATCTTTTGATAGAAGTAGCTCAGTGATGAAGTTCATAATTATATCTTTTCAGCATTTCTATGAAATTGATAAAGAATGAAGAAGTTCATTGATATTATTTCTAGATATCTTGCTTTGTTAATAGATATGACAGTTTTGAATGTAACATCTAATCATTGCTTGATGATCTGATCAATAGTAGAAACGTTGAACTAAATCAATAGTTCTTTAATTGTCAGAGTAAAAGATGAAAGACTGATCATGAATTTTCTTTAACAATTTCGTATGCATATTCTCAGAAACTCATAGTAGATCTTTTCTGAACAGAACATTATCAATGATCTTGCAATGCTTCAATTCAATGCTATGTAGCTTGAGCTTATTCTCGCTTATAGCTTGTTTATACTCATTGCAAAGCTCATTCATCTTGTTGACATCTTTTACTTGCTGATAAAGATCAACTTCAGATTCAATAGCTAGAATATTTACTTTATTGAATGTCAGAATGATCTGATCGCGATTTTCAGTACGCTGAGTTGATTCAGAGACGTCAATCAGAAACATTCTGATTAAAGCATTAACTTTAATGTTTATTTTGTTTGATTGAAATATAATCTGAAAGTTGAACTTGAATAGAATGTCTAAATAATTGACTTGACGTTGAGTCAACTGTTTATTTTTCATGAAGATTTTCAGAGTTTGATGATCAATAAATATCTGAATGAGTAGTTCAATGCATTCAAGCTCAAGTCTTCAATGTTTGAAACATCAAATAATGACTAGCAATTTCTTGTCATAGATATGATAATTGCATTCAGCAAAAATCATGCTCTTGCTGTAGAAAGTTATTGAGTGAAGAACTTTCTCATCATTGTACTGTGATAGAATTTCATCTTTAACATAGTCAGATGCATTAATTTCTAAAATAGTCTATTGTTTGAAATCAAAATGTCGTAGTACTGAGATTGAGCTGACTTGTTTCTTTAAATCATCAAAAGCTTGAACACAGACTTTGTTTCATACAAAAGACATGTTCTTTCTAGTTAACTGAATGAACAATTTGACTAACTTCAAGAAGTTCTTAATGAAACGACGATAGAAGTTAACAAATCTCACGAAGCTCTGAACTTCTTTTAGATTGATCAACGTAACTCAGTTGACTATGACTTTCACTTTGATAAAGTTCATATGAAGATCTTATTTTGAAACTATGATTTTTAAGAAGACAGTTTCTTCTATGTTGAATTCGCACTTTTAAATATCTACTTGTAAATCAGCTTCTCATAAATGATTTAATATCATCTTAACATGTTGTTGATGTTTTCATTGAGTTTTGCTGTAAATCAAAATGTCGTCTAGATAAACTTGACAAAAGTCATTTAGAAAGTTTCAAAGAACATCATTCATATACTGCTGAAATGAGACAAAATCATTAATAAGTTCAAAAGATAACATCTTTGATTTGTTTGCTTCTAAAGCGATAATAAAGATAGTGTAGTTTTCACTATCAGAATGCATTTGTAGTTTGTTGAAAGTCGAAATGATATTTAATCAAGTCAGATGCTTGCAATCAACTATTTTGTCAATTACTTCATTTATGAGTGATAGAGAATAGTAATTTCTTTTAATAATAGCATTAAGCTTTTGATAGTTAATGCAGAATCATAGATTTTCATTTGCTTTTAAAATGAATAGAATGAGAGAAGAATACGAAGCTTTGCTAGAGATTATAAATTCTTTGAAAAGATTCTCGTTCAGATATTCTTTTACTTTCTGAAGCTTGTAAGAAAACATTCAATATGCTCGACAGTAAAGTGATGTTACGTCACTAGTAAGCTCTATCTTATGATCATATGAACGATGAGACGATAGCTTGTCTGCTTGAACTCAATCAAAAACATCTAGAAAATTCTGATATTTTGATGATAGCTTGACTTTAATATCTTCTAGATTTTGAGTCGTTTTATTGACTGAAAAGATGTCTATGACATCAAGTTTGCATTGAGTATTGTAAATGATTTCTTTATCAATGTCTTTGATGAACATAGCAAAAATCTCTGTTTAATTCTTCTTTTTTCATTTTACTAATGCTTGAAAAGAGACAACGTTTATGTTTTAAATCAAGAATAACTCTTTCTGAAACAATGAAACTGAGTGCTTAAGTATCTTAGAGATCTTGCTGTGAGCTGCTAAAGAAATCAAAGTTGATTGCAGTCAACTTGAGTACTTTGTATTTGACGAGATTGAAAAAATCGAAATAGAAGTATTTAATTGATCAGAAAATACGATAGTATCATATCTCATGTTCAATAATATTTCATTTTTGTTCATTCAGAGTTTGCTCAATATAGCTTCATGATGCTCAATATCAGCTATCAGCATTGACATAGTCAATTTCTTATGACTTTCAATCGTGAGATTGAATAGAATCTTATGAGTAATAGTCTTTCTAGCTAACTTCTCATCATAGTCTCGTATTAACTTCTCTTTTGCTAGCAATATAAATTGTATTTCAAGTTTCTGACATACTTTATCGACTAGCTTGTCATGTATCAGCGTGTAGATGATGAAATCACTATTTATCAAAGAGCGAAGATTGAAAGAATTGCTCTGAGAGATAAAAGAAGCATTGATCAGAAATGACTTTTCAAAATAGTTTTCTTTCAATAGAACTTCAATTTGACTGCACAAAAATATGATCTCTATCTCTTCAATGACTTTAAAAGAGATAGCTAGTTTTTTGAATCAGAATCAAACTCAGAGTTCAATGTAAATTGATTAAACTCATCATCTTTTAATGCATTGACTCTTAATTAATCAGAGCACTCTTTAGAAGTATGATTTGATTTGTAACAGATGAAACAGATTTCAGCTTGTAAATTAATGTTTTTGACGTTAGTTAAAATCGCGTCGCGCAGCTTTGAATAATCAACAAGTGTAGTGACTTCGATCTTTTTATAGAAGTTCAATGAATCTCATTTCTCAGCAAAGATGACTTGCTTTCTAACTTTGATCAAGAATTTCTTTTCTTTAATGTCATTCATGACTCAATGCTCATTGTTCAAATGAATCAGATAACTATGAATTTCATTGAAAGATTCAAGCTGAATCAATTGACTACTTTAAGCTGCATGAAAATAATAAACTATCTTGTCTTGTAAATTAATGATCAATTGTTTTTCATGATATTTTAAATAGAAGAACAAATGTTAAAACATTAAATAAAAGTTGCTGAATTTGCTCTTTTCTTGAGAGAGATTAGCATACTTTCTTCAAAAGTTTGTCTCTTTGTCGAGATCATTGTATAGCTGAGTAAGTTCATTTAACAAATCATTAATCATTTTATAAAAATTTAATGAATCATGTTAATGTTAAGCTAAAGTAGCTTTGACTGCATTTTCGTTGATTTTGAAGTGAATATAAATCAGTATGACTTTATCAGTATTGAAATGATCAACATTGATCTTTACATTTGCAGTTTAAGAAGTGAACTGAATTACTGAGTTTAACTAAAGAAACATTTGTTGCTTAAAGCGAGATAAAGTTGAAATTTTAGCTGAGCTCATCTGAATATAATCAGATTTTATGAATAAAATCTGCAATCATTTCATATGTTGTTGAACTAAATTTGCGTTTGTTCATATATCATTGAACTGAATTGCGCTTTCGTTGCTTTCATCACTTTCATTGCTTTTATTGCTTTCGTTTCTTTCGTTGCATTCAGTCTACTACTCATCTATCTACTCGCTCATTTACTCGCTCAATACTCACTCATCTACTCGCTCATTTACTCATCTATCTACTTGCTCATCTACTCTTCACTCTACTTGTCTAGCTACTCGCTCATCTACTCATCACTTTACTCGCTCATTTACTCTTCACTCTACTCGCTCATCTACTCTTCATTCTACTCACTCATCTACTCTTCATTCTACTCGTCTAGCTACTCGCTCATTTACTTGTCATTCTACTCGCTCATTTACTCTTCACTCTACTCGCTCATCTACTCTTCACTCTACTCATTTAGCTACTCACTCATTTACTCATCATTCTACTCGCTCATCTACTCTTTATTTTACTCATCTAGCTACTCACTCATTTACTCATCATTCTACTCACTCATTTACTTATCACTATACTTTCTATTGAACTCTCTATCAAATGCTTTATCAAACGCTTTATCAAATGCGTCGATCAAGTGCACAAAACACATCAAACAATACTTCAAACAATGCTTTTCATATGACTTTCTATCTACGCTGACGCTAGAGAGTTCGAAGTTTTCATCTTCTTTTTTTCTTCATAGTTTCTACTTTCTAGAACAACAACAATCAAAATATCAACATGTTCAGTTATCAACTCAGCTATTTACTTAGCTATTTACTCATTCGTCTAGTAGTCAATTTATTGCTTCAAAACATGCTTCAAAAGACGTGTTGATTAAGCGCATAACATGAGTTAAACAGTGCTTCAAACAATGCTTTCTACTGAGCTTTTCACTGATCTTTCTATTAATCTTTTGATTGAGTCATCTAGTGAGCTTTTTACTGATATTTTGATTGAGTCATTTAATGAGCTTTCTACTGATATTTTGATTGAGTCATCTAATGAGCTTTCTACTGATCTTTTGATTGAGTCATTTAGAGAGCTTTCTACTGATCTTTCAATCAATCTTTCTATTAATCTTTCAATCAATCTTTCTATTAATCTTTCTATTGATATTTCTATCAATCTTTCTATCAACTTTTCTATCAATCTTTCTATCAATCTTTCTATCAATCTTTCTATTAATCTTTCTATTGATATTTCTATCAATCTTTCTATCAACTTTTCTATCAATCTTTCTATCAATCTTTCTATCAATCTTTCTATCAATCTTTTTACTGAGCTATTTATTGAGCTATTGACTGAGCTTTCTATCAAATGCTCTGTTAGAGATTGATTTAGAGTGAGTCATAGAAATGTCATTTAACTAATAGATAAATGCTAAGAAAGAAAAGTATTTACAGAAAAGAACTCGATTCTTATATGTGTGTTTCTCAGTTCTGTGCTAAACTCGATTAGGTTGATGTCTTACACATATGATGCAGAGTCTCAATGATATCACTTTTAGATCAAATTCTCGCTAGACTCGATTAGAATAAAATCAGGCGAAAACTAGACGAAAAATAGACGAAGACTAGAATTGTAACATTACTCTTTCTTCTTGACTATTCATGTTCACATGAATGTTGTTTCTTAGTGCGCTTTTCTTGAATATTTGATATAAAAGTCGTCAATCATCTCTTGAGCGTTCATAAATTCGTCGTCGTCAGCATTATATCAGTTGAAATCGTTGTTATAGCTCTTTCATTTGACTCGATATTGAAGTCGTCTTCTATAGCGTCGAGAGTTCAGTATATCATCGATTTTTCATTCGTCTTCATCGTTTATCACTATTGATTTCGAAGATTCATTCTTTTGATCAGATAGAGAATCATCGACGACAGAACGAAGAAGCTCTGAATGAAATACATCATGTATACGCATAGTCTTTGATAGTTTCAACTTATAGAATGAGTCAACAGACTCAGTGATCTGAAATGAGTCAAGCATCTTGTCATTCAATTTTTTGAAAGATCTCGCTGTAATGATGTTTCGTTCATTCAAAAACATCTTTGATTCAATCTTGTAATTGATCTTCTTTCTATGCTTGTTAGCTTGATTCATCATTTGTTTTCGTGTTTTGATCAGAGCTTCGCAAGCGAAGATCAGTATCTTATTCATGTGATTGAATATATCTTCGACTCAAGCAATCTGCAGACGTTCGCGAATGCTTTCATACTCGATGATGTCAGAATCGAAGCTCATACGAGAGTGAAAGTTCTTGTTCATGAAGAAGAAAATCAAGAAGATGACTGAAAACAAGACGTTATTGTTGACAAACTTGATCATGAATAGTCACTTGAATCAGTCGTTCTGCATGTATGAACAGAAGAAACGAAGATATCGCTCGACATTCTGATTGACTCGTTCGCTTTGATCGTCGATCTGAGAGTGATAGACGATGAACAATCGAAGAGAAATGCTCAGTCGTTTGCAAAGAAACTTTCATAGTATAGAGATGAATTGCGAACCTCAATCAGATACTATGAAGCTTGATAAATCATGAGTTTGATATATTCATTGAATCAGCATTTCAGCTGTCTTTTCAGCTGTGATGTCTTCATCATCAGTGATGCAAAAAATATAATGCCTTTCTTTTGACAATCTGCAGATGACAGTCAGAATAGCGTTGTAATCGTACGAATCAGATAGATCAATAATGAAGTTCATTGCTATGTCTTGTCATTGCTGCTCAGATAAAGATAGAGATTGAAGCAAGTCATTTGATTTATTTCTTGATGTCTTTGAACGTTGACATACATAGCAGTTTCGAATATATCAATCTACCGTTTTTCGCATAGACAATCAATAGTAGTTTCGTTTGATGATCTATTGAGAATTGATCGTGCATCTCACGAATCAGATTCATTTGCAGAAGTTCATTGAACGCAACTCATAACTGACTGTCTTTGTATAAAATTTCATTCTGAACTTGACAATTCTTCAGCTTAATGTCTTTGCATTGTGCTTCGTCTCTTGCTATTGCTTCGCGAAGTAGCGTACAATTCTCGTCGATTTCATTAGTCTCAAGAATCTGTTTATAGATTGATTGATCATTATTCTTCTTTAGATCAGCGATCTTCATTTGATTCAATGTCAGAATAGTAGTTCTTTGATATCGAACGCGTTCATCATCGAGATCTCTAGGCACGAATTCAGCTCGACGAGTTAATGCATCGATCTTAATGTTCTGTTTGTCAGATCGATACATTATCTTGAAGTTGAAGTCAGCTAGCTTCTGAACTCAGCGCATCTGTCGTCGACTCAGCTTCTTATCTTTCATCAATGAAGTGAGCGCTTGATGATCGATGAACATCTTGATAGAAATGTCAATCAGCTTCAGTTCAAGTCGTCAGTGTTCAAAAGCTTGAATTATGATCAGCAGTTTCTTATCGTATATCTTGTAGTTGCATTCAGCAGAAGACATGTTCTTGCTATAGAAGACAATCGAATGTAGAACATCTTCGTCATCATATTGAGACAGAACTTCATCGTTGACGTAGTTGAATGAGTCAATTTCAAGAATAGTCTCATGAGTTTGATCAAAGTGACGTAGTATAAAAGTCTCGATCATACGTCTCTTCATATGATCAAAGATGATCTGACAGACTTCATTTCATTCAAATATGATTTTCTTTTGAGTGAGTTGAATCATTGAACGAACAATCTTCGAAAAGTTCTTGATGAAGCGTCGATAGAAGTTACAGAAATCAATGAAGAACTGCATCTGAGTGAGATTATTGAATGTAGATCAATCAACGACTGCTTGCATCTTTCGTGAATTCATCTTAAGTTTCTCGATTAACATCAAAAGTTCTAAAAAGATGATTTTCTGAACATGAAACTTGCATTTATTAATGTCTATCTGTAGATCAGCTTCTTGTAGTCTATTCAAAATCAATCATACATGTTGTTTGTGTTTCTTCAAGATCTTGCTGTAAATGATAATGTCATCTAGATAAATTTGACAAAACTAATGTAGATATTCAAACAACACATCGTTCATATAGTGTTGATAGAATGTCAATTCATTGATTAATTCAAAGAGCATTACATGATATTTGTATGAGTCGAAGAAGATAATGAAGATAGTCAAATCTTCACTATCTGAGTGCATGAATAGCTTGTTGAACGTGACAATGATGTTCAATCAAGTCAAATACTTGCTTTCTTGTATACAAGCGAAAGTCTCGTCTATCAATGACAAAGAGTAGTGATTTCGTTTGATCAAAGCATTGAGCTTTCTATAATCAACGCAGAAACGCAGACTTTCATCTTTCTTTTCAGCAAACAAGATGAGCGAGACGTATGATGCGAAGCTGAAGAAAATGAACTCTTTGTTCAGATACTTCTTTATCTTCTGAAGCTTGTGATTGAACATCTGATATAGTCTGCTTCGCGAAGACGTTTCTTCATCGATCAACTCAATTTTGTGATCGTAAAAACGATGCAATGATAGCTGATTAATCATTGCTCGATCGAAGATGTCTAGATAGTCATGATATTCAGAGAAAAGCTTGATCTTGACTTGCTCGAGAGCTTCAGCGTGAAAAAGCTCATGCAAATTCACTTCTTCAGACTTGTTTTCAACTATAGTTATGAGTCGATCGATTTTCAAGATGATAACAGCAAAGATCTTGACGTCTGATCGTTTGACTAACATTCTATATGCAACTGTTTCTATCATGAATATGTTGATTGAACTGAACGTTGATTTAGAATTGACGCTAGACGAAACTGCTTTAAGCGATTTTGACTGTTTGATCGTTTTAACGAACTTCTCTTTTAACTGATCGAAAGAAAGTGATTTCTGACTGAGTTGAGAAGTAACGAAAGTGAAGAATCTTCTCAGTATATGAGTAGAAGTCAAGCTCTTCTGTTTCGTGATTATTCTATGACTTGAGAGTAGAACAATCGATTTCTGACTAGAAGTGAAATTCGAAAATCGAAGAAAATCGATTTGTATATCTATTACTAGATTGATTTTGTTCTTTCATGTTTTTTCAAGAATCATTTGATGTTGATCTAATCGAGTGATCAACATAGAAGCTGTGTCAATCGTATGATCTTGAACAGTCAGATTCAAATAAATGACATGAATAATGAGTTTTTTAGCATAATGATCATCAAATTCTCGAATTGACTTCGCTTTGATCAAAGTCAGAGACTCGATTTGCAACTGATCACAAACAATCTGCGCGATCACTTCATCAATGAACGAATAGTTAGCAGCTTCGATGTCTATCAATAACTTCAATGAGTAACTAATTTCATTGCTAGAAAGTACACATTCAGTAATCAAAGATTCAGAAGCAAAAGAATCATCTGACATGCTCATCATTGAAGAAATTAACACATCTTTCATCACGTCTTTGATGAAAGTCTCTAGTTTTTTGCCTCGCTATCTTCGAAAGAAGACATTTTCTTATTCTCTTTATTCTTTGAAATGATGATTTCATGTAAATAAGAGATGAAAGCTTAAAAAGCAGAAGTATTAATCTTGTTCTGAGAGCAGTTCTTTGACAAGTGACTCGAGATTTTACAAATATAGCAGATGATAGATGATCTTGCTGACTCAGAGATAAAGAAGATGATAGACTTAACATAATCAATTATTGAAGTCGTTACTGACAATGAAGTAGCAACGCGTTTATCAGATACGATCGTGACTTTGATGATGACAGTGACGATGACAGTGCAAAGCTGACTGCGTAGCTGATAGTTGACTCGCTGTTTATTATTCACATCTTGAAGAAAGATCTTGAGATGATGAAGTGAAGCGAAGTCTTCGAAGCATACTGACAGAGCATTCTGCAAGCAATTGTTGATCTTATTCTGAAGATCATTCATCAGAATGCGATCATTGTAGTCTAGATAGCTGAATAGCTTCATAAAGTCAAAGTAGAAGACGTTGAAGAGCTTGTCTGCTTGTCTCAGAGCGTTGTACTTGCAACGACACTTTCAATTCTTATTCTGATTTTCGTAGATTTTTTCTAGATGCTCAAGTAGCTTGTAGATCAAGATGTAGAAATGTAAAGCATCATGACAACGTCAAGCGAAGATATGCTCAGCAGCATCATCTTCTAGTCTAGATATCACATAGACAATGCAGATAGTCTCATCAACAAAGTGATTGACATTTGTCTGAAGCTTGTTGTTTATCTTGATTCTTCAACTATTTCATGTTGATTCATCTTCATCGATGAATATAAATGAGTTTGAAAACTTGAAAGACTTGTGATGATCATTATTGAATAGAGTGAACGACTCACGTCAAGTATGATTCTCGATAAATTGACGAGATAGAGATTTCATAGAAACTTGAGATTCAGTAGACTGACGAGATTGAGACTGATTCGCTGAATACAATACTTCTTTGAGTTTATTCTTAAGATTCAACATTTTCTTTTGATAGTGTTTGTTTATCTCTTTTAAAGTGTCTATGATCATCTGTTTGATCTTTAGTTGATTCAATCTTTTGTCATGTTCAACTTGAACAACAATTCACTGCTCATTCAGTTTCAAAGTCAAGTCTTGTTGATCTTTTAGCTCAATCAACATCTTAATGATCTCGTTCAACTGATCATGAACTCATTGACGAAGTTGTTGACTCGTGTTAATGTCTCATGAAGTAGTGACATTCTGAGATTCAGCTGAAGCATCGAAAGAAATAATGAAAACGCGTCTGCTAGCAATGCTTCTAAGCAGATTAGCTGTTCATGACTCGACTGATTCAAAGTCGCGTGTCATTGTAAGAAAGATAAATAGATAGATTTGATTGAGTGATTGATTTGATAAATTTGAGTAAATTTGAGTAAATTTGAAGATGTATTTTGATAAAAGTAATTCAAAGAATTTCTTGCGAATTTTCTGAATAAACGAAGTAGATTATTTCGTATCGTCTACACGTCGATAGCAGAGTAGTTGATTAGCATTTATCTACTGTTAGAGATCGATCTAGAGCGAGTCATAAAGATGTTATTTAACTAATAAATAAATGCTAAGAAAGAAAAGTATCTACAGAAAAGAACTCAATTCTTATATGTGTGTTTCTCAGCTCTATGCTAGACTCAATTAGATTGATGTCTTACACATATGATGCAGAGTTTCAATGATATCATTTCTAGATCAGATTCTCGCTAGACTTGATTAGAATGAAATCAGACGAAGATTAGATGAAGAATAGACGAAGGCTAGAATCATAACATGCTCTATCAAACATTCTACATGCTTCAAAATACGCGTCAATCAAGTGTATAACATGAATTAAACAATGCTTTCTACATGACTTTCTACATAACTTTCTATCAAGCATTCTTCATGACTCTTTATCAAGCACTCTTCATGTTTTTCTATCAAGCACTTTCGCTGATCTTTCTACTGATCTTTCAATTGATCTTTCTATTGATCTTTCTACTAGTAAGCTTTCTACTGATCTTTTAATTGAATCATCTACTGATCTTTTTACTACATGACTTTCTACATGATTTTCTACATGACTTTCTTCATGACTTTCTACATAACTTTCTACATGACTTTTCATCAAGCTTCAAATTACTTCATAATCAAGAATCAAATTTGTTCTCTATCATGCTTCAAACATGATTCTATCAATTATTCTACATGACTTTCTATCTCTCTAGTTTACTCATTAACTTTCTCATTGACTTTCTCATTGACTTTCTCATTGACTTTCTTGACGCATATATTAAATAGCTATTATTTAGATCGTCAAATCAATCATTAATTATTCAACGTTGCAACTACGTATCAATGTTATAAATGTCAAAATAGTTGTGTTTATTGAATTAAATGATAAAGACGCATACTGCGCTCATGAGAATGCTAAAGATGTTAAAGATGTTGAGAATATTGACGATTTTATGAATATGCATCAGCTAAAAGTGACACAAATCTGAGACATGAGATTAAATGAATATTTGAAATATTGATTACTAAAAGCGCTAAAATCTGTCTCTGTCACTCTTTGCAAATTGCAAATGTAGCTTGTTACAAATCTTTTCTTGTCAATCATTTCAGAAAAATTCTGTTTCATCAGTAAATAAAGATGAATTCAAAAGCTTTTGAGATTGCTTAAATGAATTGAACATGATGAAAAAAGTAAAAGTATCTTCTTTAGTCAATTGCAGTCAATGTTGTAGTTTCATCATCTGATCTTGAAGCTTTTTAAGATTTAAATTTGATCATTCTTTTGCTTAATCAATTTCTTCGAAACAAGTCTTTCATATCTGTTCGCTGAATATTTTATCAAATAGCTCACAAACTTCTACATTTAGATCTCGTTGAGTTCAAAGATTGTTTAAATTTTCTAGAAAAACTTCTGAGTCTTGTTTAACTCAATGTTGTAGCTGCTTTACATTTTTGATATTTCAGAAAATAGAAACTTTCAAAGATTCATTGAATGTCTGATAATGAGACAAGAATTAATGATGTTTTCATACAAAGTCAGTTCTAAGAAATTGTTATGAGCATATCAAGATTGATAAGATTGAACAGAGCTAGTTGAGATCTGATCTAGATCTGACTCAGATTTGACTCAGATATGACTCAACACTCTTTTTCTTTCTTAACACTCTTTTCTTTCATCAACATCTTGTTCATCTACATCATCTTCTTTTTGTATCACAAACACATTTCTTTCAAGTCTAGCGCAGTCTCTGAACATTACATAAATAAAAGCTTTTGTATAAATCTTCTTCTGTATTCTTAATATTCAGTTATAGCTATTTCTAAAGATCAAGCACTATTAATTCTGATCTTCATTGATTGTATCATTTAGACATGATTCTGACATTATATTAAGAATTCATTAATCACACAATACTGATCTTATTACTCATTTAACATACTTGTACAGACAGAATGAGTCTAAAGAAATTCATTTACCTGATGATCAATGACAATCAAAAGATAGAACAACACTAAAGAGTTGAATAGAATCAACGACAAGACTGTTTGAATTGCTAGACTACTTATCACTCATTAAGTACGCAAAGTTCACTCAATTACGAGAATCATGATAAAGAATCTTCGTGAATTGCTTAAGAATCAAATCGATCAATAGATTCAACGATAAAGAATCTTCGTTGTTTGCTAGAGAATCAATCAAATCAATTAACAAACAAATCTCATCTTCTTTGTTGAAGATTGAATCTTACCTCATACATCTTTCTTCTTCAATCGTTGAGCATCGTCATTCATTCAACTCTCTTTCAAATAAATCTCATCATGTCTAGTCATTCATTTACTGAAGAGCGTTCTGAAGAATTTCAAAATCATTTCTCTCAAATCTCTGATGCTGATTCATTGAAATCATCAAGTGCTGCGTCATCTCTTCATGAAGATGACGAATCATTCGCTGAAACAATAATACTTCTCATGTTTTACAAAATCTGAAAAGCTTAAAGTCTAGCTCTTGATAAAGAAACAGATCGACTCTATGAGTTAAATAAACAACAAGAAGACGAAATCAAAAAGTTAAAGACAAGACTTCAAACTAAAGAAAACACTTCTTCTGATTTCATCTACTCTGAGCGTTCTAGATCTCAAAAAATACCTGATTCTTCGCTGTTTACTGATGAAAAGAACTCTACTTGAAAGAACTGATACGGAAAAATTCAGAATAAACTAGAGATCAACGTCGATCTCTTTTCTAATGAACGAGTCAAATTGAACTATGTACATTCTAGATTATTCAATGACGCAGCAAAGATCATTCAGACTAGATGCAAACGTGATTGTGTCAATTTCTATAGAATTGTTGAAGATCTTTTGAAAGAGCTAGCTCAGTTGTTTGATGATTTGAATAAGAAAGTCAACTTTCATAAAGAATACTACAACTTGATTCAAGAATCAAAGAAATTCAGCGAGTTCTATACTCAGTTTCAACGACTATCTTTCTATCTAAACTATCACGAAAAGCAACTGATCGTTGATCTGAAAGATAAAATACACTCTTGTCTTTGATTCGTTTGAGTAGATCAACTAGTTCAATCTGATTTTCTAAAAGAAATTCGTTTCTATCTGATTCATTTGAATAATGATCAGCGAGTCATTCAAGAGATCAAGAACAAGCTCAAACGCATCAATAATGTTTCAAAAACTATCTTTTATAGAGTGACTGTGATCACTTAATCAGTTGATCACTCGAAATCTGATCATCTAAAGTCGCGCGACGCGATTTTAACTAACATCAAGAAAGCAGACGTTCTAGTTAAAATCTGTTTCATATGTCATAAATCAGATCATAACTCAAGAAAGTGCTTGAATTAATCTACTAGAATTAATGCAATGAACAAAAAATATGATCACTTTGATTTTAATTTCAATTTCGATTTCGATTTAAAAAACTAGTCATCTCTTCAAAAGTCATCAAAGAGATAGAGATTATATCTTTGTGCAAACTAGATGAAATTCTATCGAAAAAGAATTACTTTGAAAAGTCATTTCTAATTGATGCTCATCTCATCTTTCAGAAACAATCTTTCAGTCTTCATTCTTTAATAGACAGTGATTCAGTCGTTTATACAATCATACATTTTAATCTAGTTAATAAAGTATGCGAGAAACTGAAAATTCAATCTATATCATTGACAAAAGAGAAGCTAATAAGAGATTATTATGAAAAGATATTTAAGAAGACAATCATTCATAAAATTCTACTCAATCTCATCATTGAAAGTCATAAGAAATTGACTGTATCAATGTTGATAGTTGATATTAATCATCATGAAGTCATATTGAGTAAGCTCTGAATGAATAAAAACGAAATATTACTGAATATGTGAAACAACGTCATTGTTTTTTCAAATCAATTGAATACTTCTATTTCGATTTTTTCAATTTCGCTCAATTCAAAGCACTCAAGTTGATCGCGATCAACTTCGCTTTCTTCAATCACTCAGACTAAGATCTCTATGATGCTCAAATGACTCATTTCAATCACTGCTCAGAAAGAGTCATTCTTGATTCAAAGCATAAACGTTGCTTCATTCAAAATACTGTTGAATCATTCAAAAAAGAACAAGATTGAAGTCTTTGCTTTATTCATGATGAACATCAATAAAGAAATTACGTATAATACTCAGTGCAATTTGAACGTTTTAAACGTCTCTTCAATCAATGAAACGACTCAGAATTTGAAAAATATTAAAGCGAAACTGCTTTTGAAATATCACGAGTTTCTGAATGTTTTTGATCGAGTTCAATTGAATAAACTACTCTCTCATCGCTTCTACAATCATAAGATTGAACTCACTAGTGATTCAATGCTTTCTCGTTGTCGAGCATATTAAATGTTCTTCGTCAAACTTCTGAAAGTAAAGAAGTATCTGAACGAGAATCTGTCAAAGAAATTTATCACTTCTAGTCAGATTCTTTATTTCTCTTCTGTTCTATTCACTCTTAAAGCAAATGAAGATCTTTGATTCTGCATGAACTATTGAAAGCTAAATGTTATTTTCAAAAGAAATAAATATTCTTTATCATTGATAGACAAGATCATTGATAAAATAATGAGTTGCAAGCATCTGACTAGATTGAACATCATATCAGCGTTCAACAAACTTCAAATGCATCTCAATAATAAGAATTACATCACTTTTATCACTGCTTTAAAAGCACATAAATACAAGATACTATCATTCAAACTGACTAATAAATTGATCTTCTTTCAGCAATATATGAATGATGTTTTATGAAACTTTCTGAACGACTTTTGTCAAGTTTATCTAGATGACATTCTCATCTATAGCAAAATGAGAAAGAAACATAAAGATCACGTCAAACTAGTATTGAGTCAACTACGTGAAGCTGAACTGCAGATGAATATTTGAAAGTGCAAATTCAATGTAGAAGAGATTGTCTTTCTAGAAGTCATTGTATCAGAACTAAATCTTCATATGAATCTCAGCAAGATGACAGTCATAGTCAGCTGAATCACTTTGATCAATCTAAAAGAAATTCAAAGCTTTGTGAAATTTGTTAACTTCTATCATTGTTTCATTAAGAACTTCTTGAAGCTAGTCAAATTGTTTACTGAGCTGACTAGAAAGAACACATCTTTTGTATAAAATAAGATTTGTGTTCAAGTCTTTGACAATCTAAAGAAATAAGTCAGTTCAATCTCAATACTTTGTCATTTCGATTTTAAACGACAAGCTATTCTGAAAATCAATGCTTCAAACTATGTAAAAGATGAAATACTATCTCAGTATAATGACGAGAAAGTTCTTCATTCAGTGACTTTCTACAGCAAAAGCATGATTCTTGCTGAAATCAATTATCACATCTATGACAAGAAACTGCTAGTCATTATTTGATGTTTTGAACACTGACGACTCAAGCTGAAATGCACTGAACTACTCATTCAGATGTTCATTGATCATCAAACTTTGAAGATCTTCATGAAAAACAAACAGTTAAGTCAACAACAAGTCAACTATCTGAACATTCTATTGAAGTTCAACTTTCAGATCATCTTTAGATCAGACAAAACAAACACTAAAGTCAATGCTTTAATTAGAATGTTTCTAGTAAACGTTTCTGAATCAGCTCAACGTCTGAAAATCATTTTCAGACTATTCTGATCTCTGATAAAGTTGATGTTCTATCTGTTGAATTGAAAGAAAATCTCTATCAATGAATATGTATGATCAATCAAACAAATGAGTTCTGCAGCGAATATAAACAAGCTATGAACGACAACAAGCTTAAATTTCATATCACTAAACTGAAGAACTGCGAAATCATTGACGACGTTCTATTTAGAAAAAATTTACTGTGAATCTCTGAGAACATGCACACGAAATTACTACAAGAAGTGCATGATCAATCTTCAATCTCTCACTTCGACAATAAACAAATCATCAATCTAGTTCAGCGTTTCTACTATTGATCAGATCATTGAGCTATTATTTAACAATATATTTGAAACTGTCATGCTTATCAACGAAGCAAAGTCTCTAAGAATAGCATCAATGAACTTCATCATTCTCTCTTGATTTCACAGAAATGCTGAAAAGATATAGCTATGAACTTCATCACTGAACTATCTTTGTCAGAAGACTATAATGTCATTTGCACAATCATATGTCATCTCATCAAAGAACGTTACTATGTTCTCTGTCATTAAGAAGATGATGACATTTCAGTCAAAGAAATGATTTGAATCATGCTATGTGTTATGAGCGTATCAAGACTGAACAAGACTGAACAAGACTGAAGCACGTCGATCTGAGTAACTACTATATAGAGCATGTTCTTCTTGTCTTTTGTATCTTCTTTCTTCTGTATTCTTAAAGTCTTAGTTATAGCTATTTCTATAGAAGTACTCTCGAGCTCATGCACGTTTCGATCTCGTGCACATTCTAAACTCGATTAGTAATCAATACTATTTTTATTATTATTCAATCATCATTCATAGAATCAAATTGCGATTAATATAGAGAGTTGTCAATATCTATATGAAGCTTTCAAGCTATAAGAATTAATCATCAAATCGCTTAGAAGCTTTGAATTGTCTTTCAGCTCACGTAGACCTGATTTGACTAGACTCTCTTTTCACCTTCTCAATAGCAACAAAATCAGTGAATTGCTGTACTTTCATCTCTTTAGACTTCTTCTTTTGTCATTTCTGAAGCTCTTTAGCCTTCAGCTTTTGCTTCTGAACTAGACGTCGTTGCTTCAATTTCTTCGTCCGTAGCTTCTTTTTTCGCTTCGCTTTCTTCTTTCGTTTCGTCTTCTTTTTTTCCCGTTTCACCTTTCTTTCAGCTATTAAACGCTGTTTCTCTAGCTTTCTAAGCTTTCTTTGTTTCTTTTCTTCAGCCTTTTGAATAGCAGCTTGCTGTTTCTCTTCGATTCTTTGAATTTGACGATCACGAGCCGCCTGAATCTTATTAGAACTAAAAAACATTCTCTTTGCCTCATCATTAATTTCTAAATCGTCAAATAAAGACTTTTCACGTCGTCTGCGACTTCTTTCAATACGTACTGTTCATCGAAGATCTTCATTTTCTGCTTTTAGAAGAGCAACATCTGTA
>JAABUS010003752.1_pt1 | contig 23720 bp, 23 predicted proteins | sample 5560161 | NCBI WGS metagenome assembly JAABUS01 (sample SAMN10711885, study PRJNA513376) | rock metagenome | isolation source: Antarctica rocks | place: Antarctica: Victoria Land, Trio Nunatak nord | collected 2016-01-04
CGGGTCCCGGCATCCGTTCCCGTTCGTGACTGCGACGGTCGGGCGATCAAGGCGTGATGGCGACCCTGATGCCACTGGCTCCCACGGGCGTGCACACTACCGACGACGCGGGCACGGTCGTCCCGCCCGACACAACCACGAGGAGGTCGCATGAACGACGACGCACGAGCCCTGGATGAGAGGATCATCGAGCTTCAACGGGCCGAGTTCGTCATTCGGTCCGTGCGCAACTCGGCCATGGCGACGAAGGAGTACCTCGAGACGCACGAGCAGGAGCAGCCCGTCGAGGGCGAGAGCGAGAGCGAGAGCGAGAGCGGTCGAGTCGGGGACTGGGACGCCGCGGCCGTCGGGCTCGACGGCGCCGTACGCGAGTTGGAATCGGCGTTCGACGCGCTGGGGATCGCGCGCATCGTCGTGGATCCCGAGGTCCACCAGCACCCGCTCGACGAGGCGATCCGGCGCGTCGAGGAGGACGACTCGTAGCGCCCCCCGACCGTGCGCGGCTTCGTAGCCCCGCCCTTTTCCGGCGGGGCTTCGTCGTTCACGGACGACCGACGAGCGACGGACGCGGCCATACGGCGTGCCGAGGCCATCTAGAACGACGAAAGCCCCACGTTTGCGGGGCTTTCTGAGGTGGGCGATACTGGGCTCGAACCAGTGACCTCCGCCTTGTCGAGGCGGCGCTCTCCCAGCTGAGCTAATCGCCCGGGAGGCGTCGAAGCGTAGCAGCGAGCGGCCACCCGACCGGGCCGCGGGAGCCGGTCGCGGGAGTAGGGTCGCGACCATGGGTGAGAGAGAGCTGGACACGCTCCTCGAGGGCGGAGCGTACTTCGAGGGACCGCGCTGGCACGACGGCCGGTGGTGGGTCAGCGACTTCTACCGCCGCACGGTCTCCACCGTCGACGCGAACGGCCGCGAGCGCGAGATCATGACCGTCGAGGGCCAGCCCTCCGGGCTCGGCTGGATGCCCGACGGCTCGCTCCTCGTGGCATCGATGAAGGATCATCGGCTCCTGCGTCGCGCTCCCGACGGCGGTGTCCGAGCACGCCGACCTGACCGAGTTCTGCGGTGGCCACCTCAACGACCCTGGTGGTCGACGCGCAGGGGCGGGCATACGTCGGCGACTTCGGCTTCGACCTGATGGGCGGAGGCGACCCGGCCTACACCAACCTCGCGCGCGTCGACCCCGATGGGACCGCCACGCTGGCCGCCCGCGAGCTCGGGTTCCCCAACGGCGCCGTGATCACGCCGGACGGGAGCACGTTGATCGTCGCCGAGACGATCGCCGCGCGCTTCACGGCGTGGACGATCCAGGACGACGGCTCGCTGGCCGACCGCCGGGTCTGGGCCCAGGTCGCCGAGACCCCGGAGCCGGGCCCGATCGAGGAGACGCTGCCCCTGCTGAGATTCTCCCCCGATGGCTGCACGCTCGACGCCGAGGAGCACGTCTGGGCGGCGGACGCGCTCGGCGGCCGCGTCGTGCGGGTCGCGCGCGGCGGCGAGATCGTCGACGAGATCAGTGCGCCCGACGGGCTCGGCATCTTCGCCTGCCAGCTCGGGGGCGAGGACGGCCGCACGCTGCTGCTCTGCGCCGCGCCGGACTTCGCGGAGGAGGCGCGCAGGAACGCGCGCGAGGGGTTGCTGCTCACCACCACGGTCGACGTGCCGCACGCCGGACTGCCGTAGGCGAGGCCGAGCACGAGCCCGGTATCGGCGACACCCGGCCGGCGCCGGGCCATCGCCTAGGATGGAGCGCGCCCCCGGCGCCGTGGCGGAGTGGCTACGCAGCGGCCTGCAAAGCCGTGCACACCGGTTCGATTCCGGTCGGCGCCTCTGCCGCACTTATCGCACTCACAGGGTCGGGCGTAGAGTAGGAGGACGCCCGTGACCGCACTTCCCTCCGCGCTCGCATCCGCCGCCCCCTCCCGCCGCCAGCGGGCCGGGCGCGTCGTGGCCGGCGCGCTGCGCAGCGGGCTGCTCGCCGGCGTGATCGCCGCGCTCGCGTGGCTGCTCGCCGGTGCGATCGCCGGGACCGTGTTCCTCGTGCTCGTCGCCGCGACGATCCTCGCCGTCGGGGCGACGCTGCTCAGCGAGCGGGTCATCCCGGCGTCGTGGTGGGTCGCGCTCCTCGCCGCGTGGGCCGTCGTGATCGTCGAGCGCTCGGTGGTCGGCGCGCACGGTGGCGTGTGGGTCGGCGCGGCCGCCTGGCTCGGCGTGATCGCCGGCGCCCGGAGCGCGGGCATCTCGAAGTGGGCGCTGCCGCTGCTCGCCTACCCGCTGATCTCCATGGGGATCGCGATCGCGGCCTCCGAGCCGCTGCTGGACCCCTGGGGCGTCTCGTGGCTGTGGGTGGCCGCGGTGCTCGGCCCGCCGGTCGGCCTGCGGGTCCTGCTCGACCCGAGCCCGCGCGACCACGGTCGCTCGCCCGACGCCGCCGCCACCCTCAGTCGCTGAAGCGCACCGCGAGCCGGCCGAGCGGCTCGAGGCGGACCTCGACCTCCTCGCCGGGCACGACGTCGAGGGCCGGCACGATCGAGCCGGCGATCACCACGTCGCCCGCGCGCAGCCGCTCGCCGGCCGCCTCGAGCGTCGCGGCGACCGACGCGACGGCGTCGAGCACGTCGCCGGTCGCGGCCGTCACGTCGCCGGTGTCCACCGCGGACTCGCCGTCGACGAGCACCTCGAGGTGCACGCCGCCGGTGCCGCGGACGTCCTGGACCGGGCCGAGCAGTACGTGGCGCTGGAAGACGCCACGGGCGAGGATGTCCTCGGGATCGCCGGCGTCGGGATCCAGGTCGACCAGCTCGATCGCCGCGCCGAGGCCGGCGAGCGCCGCCTCGACGGCCGCGCGGCCTCCGGCCGCGTCCACGTCCGCGTCGAGGTGCACCGCCACCTCGGGCTCGAGCTTCGGCGCGCCCCAGCCGGCCAGCGAGCAGGTCGCCCCGGACTCGAGCCGGGCGCTCTGGACGAGGTAGGCGACCAGCGGCGCCGCGATGCCGAGCCGGGCCATCGCCTGGGCGGTGCCGAAGCCGACCTTCCAGCCGAGGTGGCGCTCGCCCGCCTCCAGCCGGCTCCGGCGCTCGTCGAGTTGCGTGGCCATGCCGCGCGCGATGCGCTCGTCGGGCTCGTGGGAGGTCATGGGCGCGATTCTGCCACGGGGGCGCGTGGCGGCACCCCTTCAGCTCGCGCAAAGCCGGATCGGCCATCCTGGAGGCACGGTGGACCTGCCGTTCCTGTCCAACAACGTCGCGCTGATCGGTACCCAGGCCGCGCTCGTCGCCCTGCCCGCGGCCGGCATCCCGCGCTGGGCCGAGCGCTTCCAGGGCCGCGGTTGGGCGCTGGTGCTGCCGCTCTCGATCGCCGTCGTGGTCGTCGCGATCGCCGCGTTCCCCGGCACCGCCGTCGGCCTGAGCTGGCTCGCCCTGCTCGCCATCCCCCCGCTGGCCGCGGCCGCGCTGGGATGGGCGATGCGCGGGGCGCGACCCTGGGCGGCGCTGCTCGCGGTGCCGCTGCTCGTGGTCGGCTGGAGCACGCAGCACTCGGCCGTCGGGGACGTGGCGCTGACCCTGCTCTCCGCGCTGAGCTGCGTGACGCTGGGACGCCTGCTGGCCGGGCTCGTCCCGCTCCTGTGGCTGGAGGCGGGGATCGTCGCGATGGCGGTCGTGGACGCCGTGCTCGTGTTCGGCAACCAGTTGCAGGGCCCCAACGCCGTGCTCAACACCGCGGTCCCGGCGGTGGGCCTCCCGCAGCTGCAGTACCTCTCGCTCCCGTACGCCAGCCTGGGCTACGGCGACGTGTTCGTGGCTGGCGTGCTCGGCGGTGTGCTGGCGGCGCGCGGGACGCGCCAGGGCCCCGTCGCGCTGCTCGTGCTCGGGCTCTCGCTGGCCTGGGACCTGATGTTCTACGTCGTCGACACGATCCCGGCCACCGTGCCGATCGCCGTCGCGCTGCTGATCGTCCGCCTCAGGCTCAGGCGTGACCCAGCAGCGCACCGACCGCGGCCACGACCACGCCGCCGGCCGTCACCTGGATCAGCGAGCGGCTGAGCGGGACGGCGAGGAAGCGGCGGCGGATCCAGGCGATCGCCAGCAGCTCGACGGCCACGACCGCGTAGGCGAGCGCCAGCGCGGTGGACAGGTCGGACATCAGGAACGGGAGCGCGTGGAAGGTGCCGCCGACGAACGTCGCTCCGCCGGTGATCAGCCCTCGCGTCGCGGCGGCGCCGCGACCGGTGAGCGCGCCGTCGTCGGAGAGCCCCTCCGAGAGCCCCATCGAGATCGCCGCACCCAGCGCCGCGGCGATGCCGACCATCAGCGCGGCGCGCGAGCCGGCGAGGTACGCCGAGGCGAAGATCGGGGCGAGCGTGGAGATCGTGCCGTCGATCAGCCCGATGAGCCCCGGCTGCACGACCTGCAGGGTGCGCTGGCGGTCGTCGGCGGAGCGCCAGCGGCCGGCGGGCGCGGTGATCAGGCGGACGAGCGTGCTCATGCGCGGCATTATATTGAATGACTTGCGATAAGGTGACCCTAAGCTCTGATGCCGATGTCCACCCCTCCCCCGCATGCCGAGCTGGTCGACGCCCTTCGCGGGCGGGGCATGCGCGTCACGCCGCAGCGCCTGCTGATCCACGACGCGCTCGAGCGGATCGGCCGTCACGCCACCGCCGACGACGTCCTGCGCCGCGTCCGCGCGCAGCAGCCGGGCCTGTCGCTCCCGACGGTGTACGCGACGCTCGACCTGCTCGTGGAGCTCGGCGCGGCACGGCGGGTCAACGCCGCCACGGGGGCGGCGCTCTACGACCCGCGCACGGACCCGCACGCGCACCTCGTGTGCGAGCGCTGCGGCGCGGTGGAGGACGTCGAGCTCGAGCTCGAGCTCGACGAGGCGGCGTTGCTGGAGCGCGCCCGCCGCGCCGGCACGCTGGCCGACGCGGCGGAGATCGTCCTGCGCGGGCGCTGCCGCGCCTGCGCCGCGGCGCTCAGCGCCGCGTGACGCGCGTGGTCGAGCCGGAGTAGCGCTTCCCGCCCGGCGCGGTCCACGAGAGCAGGTACGTGCGGCCCGAGCGATAGGTCGTCCGTACGTCGAACACGCCGCGGCCGTCGGTGCGCACGCGCTCGAGCGTGCGCCAGCGCGACTGCCCGCGGTTGCGGTAGCGCAGCGTCACCCGGGTCCGGCCGTTCGCCTGGCGCACGAGGCCCCAGAGCGTGACCCGGTGCGTGGACGCCCGGTCGGCCACGAGCGGCAGCCGGAAGCCCTTGAAGGCCGCCTTCCGGTTCCCCTTGGACCCGCGCAGGCCGGACTCGAAGCCCGCGTAGCGCGCCCCCTTCGAGCGCGGCAGGTCGTCGCGCATGAGGTACTGGGAGAACCCCTTCACGCGCGACGTCCCGTAGGCGATCCACTCGCCGATCGACCGCCACTCGGACTGGCGCTGCTGGCTGACCCCGACGTAGGGGTCCGGGTGGCTCTGCACGCCGAACTCGGTCAGCCACAGCCCGGCGCCGCGCTCGAGCGCTCCGGCGCGGCCCGCCTTGTAGAGCGCGGAGGTCATCCGGTGCAGGGCGCCGATCGAGACGTCGTCGCGGTTGGGCGGCTGCCAGTAGGGGCCGCTCCCGGTCGTGTAGGGATGGTGCGCCCAGCCGTCGGCGTCGAGCTTCTTGCAGCTCCGGCGCTTGTGGTACTTCCCGTTCAGGCACAGCGTGCCGCGCAGGAAGGCGAGCGGGGCGATCGCCTTGCCCTTGCGCGCCCGCGGGGAGGTCTCCCCGATCAGGACCCGGTCGTGCCCGTTCCCCGACGCCTTCAGCGCCCCCGAGGCCGCCTGGTACAGGCGCCGGTACAGGCTCGGCGAGTAGGGCTTGCCGCCCCGGAACTGGGGGCCGAGGAACGTCGAGAGGTTCGGCTCGTTCCACACGGACCAGTTGGCGACCTGGGTGCGGTAGTGCGAGCCGAGTGCGCGCACGAAGCGGCCGAAGCGCGTCGCGCTCGGGAAGCGCGTCGTCGAGCGGCTGCCGAGCGTCGCCCAGCGCGGGACCGGGCTGCTCGGGGTCATGAGCACCTTCAGCCCGCGGGCGCGCGCCTCGGCGACGATGCGGTCGTAGACGTGCCAGTCGTAGGCGGCCGGATCCTCCTCGCGGAAGCTGGGGCGGTGCTTGCGGCCGGGATGCGGCGCGACGGAATGCCAGGACACGACGACGCGGACCCAGTCGGCGCCGAGGTCGGAGATGTCGTCCAGGGTGCCGGTGCGGACCGCCGGGTCGTCGGAGCGCAGCTCGCGCGGCGCGTCGAAGATCGTCGGCTGGGAATGGCTCGCGGCGGCCGGGTGCGGCAGTGTGAGGGCGGTGAGGGCGGCGACGGCGAGGACCGCGGCGAGCACGAGCGTGCGCGCGACGGCCCGGGGCCACCCGTGAGGGGCGGTGCGGGTCAAGCGTCTCCCTTCGAGAGCGGCCGCCGGATCCGTCCGAGCGGCGTCGGGTTCTTCCCTCCCCAACTGTGCCGGCGGCCCCGAGTTGCGGCGCCGTCAGCCGGTGGCGCGCCCGGGGGGCACCGCGCCGGACGCGAGCGCGCCGGCCGTCTCCCCCACCTCGCGGCGCTCGCGCGGCACTCCCGCGGCGGCGTAGGCGTCGACCTCGTCGAGCGTCTCGCGCGCGAGCAGCGCCTCCGCGAGCGAGTCGAGCTGCGCACGGTGCTCGGTCAGCAGCTCGACGACCTCGACGTGGGCCTCCTCGACGATCCTGCGGACCTCGTCGTCGACCACCTGCTGGGTGCGCTCGGACACCTCGGCGGCGCCGGGCAGCAGCGGCCCGTTGGCCTCCGACGGCAGCACCGCGATCGGGCCGATGGACCGGCTCATCCCCCAGCGGCCGACCATCTGGCGCGCGATCCGCGTCAGCTGCTGGATGTCGGACTCCGCGCCGGCGCTGGCCGTCTCGTAGACGACCTCCTCGGCGCCGCGGCCACCGAGGGCGACCTTGATGCGGTTGCGCAGGTACGGCTCGTCGAAGTTCGTGCGCTCCTCCTCGGGGGCCGAGAGCGTGACGCCCAGCGACATCGTGCGCGGGATGATCGAGACCTTGCGCACGGGATCGGCGCCGGGTGTGAGCATGCCGACGACGGCGTGGCCGGCCTCGTGGTATGCGGTGCGCCGGCGCTCGGATGCGGAGAGCACGAGGCCACGGGGCGCACCGAGCACGATCTTCTCGAGCGAGTCGGTGAAGTCGGCCTGGCCGACGCGCTCGTGGTTGCGCCGGGCGGCGGTGAGCGCCGCCTCGTTGGCGAGGTTCGCGATGTCGGCGCCGACCATGCCGGGCGTGGCGGCCGCGATGCCGTCGAGGTCGACGTCCTCGGCGAGCGGCAGCGAGCGCGTGTGGACCTCGAGGATCTGGCGGCGGCCGTCCTTGTCCGGCGGCGGCACGGTCACGCGGCGGTCGAAGCGGCCCGGCCGCAGCAGCGCGGGATCGAGCACCTCCGGCCGGTTGGTCGCGCCGAGCACGATCACGCTCGCGTTGGGCTCGAAGCCGTCGAGCTCGGTGAGGATCTGATTGAGCGTCTGCTCGCGCTCGTCGTTGCCGCCGCCGAGCGCATTGGCGCCGCCGCGCGCGCGTCCGATGGCGTCGAGCTCGTCGATGAACACGATCGCCGGCTGCGCCTCCTTGGCCTGCTTGAAGAGGTCGCGCACGCGCGAGGCGCCGATGCCGACGATCGCCTCGACGAACTCCGACGCCGAGCTGGAGAAGAACGGCACGCCGGCCTCCCCCGCCACCGCGCGGGCGAGCAGCGTCTTGCCGGTGCCGGGCGCCCCCGCGAGCAGCACGCCGCGCGGGATGCGGCCGCCCAGGCGCTGGTAGCGGTCCGGGTTCTCGAGGAAGTCGACGACCTCGGTCAGCTCGCCCTTGGCCTCGTCGATGCCGGCGACGTCCTTGAACGTGATCGACGTCTGGCCACTCTCGACGCGCCGCGCGCGCGAGCGCCCGAAGGCGCCGAGCGCGCCCATCCCGCCGGCGCCGGCGGCCGCGCGCCGGCCCATCCACACGAACAGCGCCACCAGCAGCACCACGGGGCCGAAGGAGAAGATCAGGTTGAGCAGCGTCCCGCGGCCGCCGTTGATCGGCTCCGCCGAGATCTCGACCTTGTGGTCCAGCAGCAGCTTCGACAGCTGCGGATCGTTCGCGAAGGTGGGGATCTCCGTGTCGAAGTTGCCCGCCGGCTCGGCGCTCTTGTCGGCCGGCGGGTAGCGGATCGGCTTCTTGAACTCGCCCGAGACGGTCTCCCCCGTGGCGGAGATCGCGCGCACGTTGTCCTGCTCGACCTGCGTCAGGAAGGTCGGGTTGTACGGGACGCGGACCGAGCGCGCCTTGCCCGGCGCGAACAGCGCGACGGAGAGGTAGTTGACCGCCAGCAGTACGAGGATGAGGATCCAGAAGCGGCGGCCGAGCAGCTGCGGCCTCCGCGGCGCCGGCTGGCCCGGATCGTCGCCTCGCTGCGGCGGCGGGGTCCGGGGGCGGCGCTCGGTCGGGGCCTCGGCCATCGTGTCTGATTGTGGCAGGCCACCCGGGTCCAGCCGTTTCCCGCGCCACGGGCCGGGTAGCTCCCGGGCAATGGGATTCGACCAGTACCACGAGCCGCCCGATGAGCTACCGGCCGAGACGCGTACCTTCGCCCGTCTCTGCGCGTCGCTGACCGAGGAGGCGGAGGCCATCGGCTGGTACGAGCAGCGGCTGGCGATCGAGCCCAACGCCGTGGCCCGCGCCGTGATGGCCAACGCCGTGGGCGAGGAGTACAAGCACTTCAGCATGGACCTCGAGTTCCTGCTGCGCCAGAAGCCCGAGTGGCGCGAGATCGCCAAGGGCGTCCTGTTCCAGGAGGGCGACATCGTGGCCCACGGCGACGCCGCCGAGGAGGCCGCGCCCGAGGACGATCCGACGGTCGAGGTCAAGCCGACCCCCGATGGCTCGGGTGCGGCCACGACCGAGCCGTCCCCGGCCGGATCGAGCTCGCTCGGCATCGGCAGCCTGAGAGGACAGGGGCTATGAGCCAGAACCATCTGCTGCGCGACCACGCGCCGATCACCACGGGCGGCTGGGCGCTGCTGGACGAGGAGGCCCGCGAGCGTCTCGTCGCCGCGCTGGCGGCGCGCCGCCTGATCGACTTCAGCGGGCCGCACGGGTGGGAGCACTCCGCCACGAACCTCGGGCGCACCGAGCCGATCGCCGAGGCGCCCTGCGACGGCGTCACGGCGCTCCGCCGCCGCGTCCTGCCCCTGGCGGAGCTGCGCGCGCCGTTCACGGTGTCGCGCGACGAGTTGCGAGCCGGCGACCGCGGGGCCGAGGACGTCGACCTCGACGCGCTCGACGCCGCCGCCCGCAACCTCGCCGTCGCGGAGAACACGGCCGTCTTCCACGGCTGGCCCCAGGCGGGCATCGAGGGGATCACCGAGGCCTCCCCTCACCCGGCGGTCCCGCGCGACGCAGACTTCGACGCGTACCCGAGCCATGTCGCCAGAGCCGTCGAGCTGCTCCTGCGCAGCGGCATCGCCGGCCCCTATGGCCTGGCCCTGGGCACCGAGGACTACACGGCGGTGATCGAGTCCACCGAGCACGGCGGCTACCCGCTCTTCGACCACCTGCGCAAGATCCTCGGCGGCCCGATCGTGTGGTCCCCGGGCGTGAACGGCGCGGTCGTGCTCAGCCAGCGGGGCGGCGACTTCCTGTTCGAGTCGGGCCAGGACCTCGCCATCGGCTACGACCACCACGACGCCCAGGCGGTCCACCTCTACGTCGAGGAGTCCTTCAGCTTCCGCGTCGCCACGCCCGAGGCGGCGGTGGCGCTCACTCCGGCGTGAGCCCGCCCGGGACGATGAGGCCGCCACGCGCGGTGAAGCTCGCCCCGGGGATGTGGACGATCTCCCAGGGGAAGCCCTCGGCGTCGGCGAAGTAGCCCGACCGCCCGCCCCAGGAGCGGGTGGCCGGCTCGCTGATGACGGTGGCGCCGGCCGCGCGGGCCGCCTCGAAGTTGCCGTCCACGGCAGCGGCGGACTCGACGACGATGCCGAGCTCGACGTGGCGATAGGGCAGGCCATGCGCCGCGAGCGGCCGGGCGACCTCGGCCTCGGCCTCCGCGGCGATCCACGTCGAGAACAGCGCGCCGTCGAGCTGGAACTGGGCGATGTCCTCACGGCCGGGCTCGACGGCGGTGTGGAAGCCGAGGCGCTCGTAGAAGGCGCGCAGCGCGAGGACGTCGGGCGTCGCGACGGTGACCGTGCTCAGGCGTGGGATCACGGTACCGGGCTGCTGCCCGCGCCGAGGCGCGAGCGCCGCGAGGTCCACGTCCGGGCTGAACGCGATCTCCCAGACGTTCCCCTCCGGATCGACGCACGAGCCGCCGCGGCCGAACGGCCGCTCGCGCGCCGGCGCGGTGATGCGCGCGCCGGCCGACTCGGCGTGGGCCAGGGCCGCGTCCACCCGATCGGCCGAGGGGACGCCCGCGAGGAGGCCGACGTCGCGGAAGCGGGCCGCGTCGGCGCCGAACTCGTCGACCGCGGCGGCCCGCTGCTGGATCACGAGCACCATGCCCTGCAGCGCGAACGGGACGAACGGCGCGCCCGGGTCGGCGCCCGTCTCCCAGCCCAGGTTCTCGAAGAACCCGCGCGCGCCCTGTACGTCCCGGCAGGCGAGGACCACGGCGGAGACCCGGCTCGGGAAGCTCACCCGGCGCTCGCGAGCAGGTGCGCGGCGAACCAGTCGGCGGTCGCAGCGATCGCGGCCTCCCGATGGATCCCGTAGACGTCGAAGTGCCCCCCGGGCCGCAGCAGCAGCCGCTTGGGCTCGCGAGCCCGCTCGTAGGCGGCGAGGATCTCGTCGGTGGGCGTGACGGTGTCCTCGGTCATGCAGATCACGAGCAGCGGGGTGGGAGCGATACGGCCGATGTGGATCCCCGGCTCGTAGCCCGCGTAGAGCTCCAGGGAGCGAAGCGTGATCGCGTTGCGCCAGCGCTCGAGCCGGTCGGCGGGCGTCCGCGCGCACCACGCCGCCTGGTCGTTGCCGACCGGGCGGGGTGCCGGGTCCCCGGCGTCCGAGCGGGCGACGTCCTCCGGCGCGAGGCCCGGCACGATCGGCACCGTCATGGGCGGCTCCCCGCGCATGCGGCCCGCGCGGTCGGCGGCGAAGCGCGAGCTGAGCTCGGACAGCCCGTCGCCGGGGAAGCGGCGCAGCGTGTTGCGCGCGCCGCTGACGGTGGGGACCTGGGAGACCACGCAGCGCACCCGCGCATCGGTTGCGCCGAGGACGAGCGCGTGCCCGCCGCTGTAGCTGCTGCCCCAGACGCCGACCCGCTCGGGATCGGCTCCCTCGAGTTGCTGGGCGTAGGTGATCGCGTCGCGCAGGTCGGCGATCTGCAGGAAGGGATCGATCTCCCCGCGCGGCTCCCCGTCGCTGGCGCCGAAGCCGCGGTGGTCGTGGACCAGGCACGCCAGCCCCGCGCGAGCGAGCCCGTCGGCGACGATGTCGAGGTACATCTCCTTGACCGCGCCGAAGCCGTGGCTCATCACCACCACCGGCGCGCTCCCGCCCGCCGCGCGGGGCCGCTGGTACCAGCCGCGCAGCACGGTTCCGTCGGCTGCCGCGAACTCGACGTCTTCACGCATCGCTCTCCTCCATCGTCCCTGGGTGCTAGCCCGGGGCCTCGGACGCGAACAGGTCGTTCCGTCCCGGGTCGCCGACGCCCCGCCGCAGCGCCCAGAACGCGAACCCCCCCACCACAAGCGGCAGCCAGAACAGGATCACGCGGTAGGCGAGGACGGCGGCGGTCGTCGCGGCGGCTGGAACGCCGAAGACGACCAGCGTCCCGATCAGGCCGCCGTCGATGCCCCCCACGCCCCCGGGCAGCGGGAGCGCGCCGCCGAGCTGCCCGATCAGGTAGCCCATCAGGATCACCCAGATGCTCGGCGACACGCCGACGGCGTGGAACGTCGCCCACAGCACCAGGTTGTCCCACGCCCAGTAGCCGAGCGCCCCGACGAGCAGCAGCGGGTCGCGGGCGCGTGCGACGACGATGGCCTCGGTCACCCCGCCGATCAGGCCGCGCCGCGCCGCGTGCGACCATCGGTGCACCCGGCCGGCGTCCTGCTCGGGCGCGCGGCCCTCCCCCAGGCGCGGCAGCGCGAGCACGACGGCGATGGCCAGTACCGCCGCCGCCGCGGGGGCCGCGGTCTGCCACCACGGTCGGTCGGGACCGACGAGATGCGTCGCCATCAACACGCCGATCACCGCGACCGCCACGAAGTTCACCGAGCTCTTGAGCAGGAAGAAGGCGACCGAACGGCGCGCGATGCGGTCGACGGACATCCCACCGCGCCGCAGGATCCAGGCCCCGAGCGCCAGGCCGCCGGCGCCGCTGGCGGGCACGATCGAGCCGACCGCGAGCTCGGACCACGACAGCTCCCACGTCGTACGCCACGACAGCCGACGGCAGAACACGGGCCGGAACATGAGCACGTACGAGCAGCCCGACAGCGCCTCGAGCGCGCCGGCGACGGCGAGCCAGCCCGGCTGGGCGTGCGAGAGCTCGCGTCGCACGTCGCCGAGCCCGGGCGCCAGCTCCGCGGCGAGGACCAGCACGCCCAACAGCAGGATCACCTCGAGCGCGCGGCGCGCGAGCACGCGCGGCTCGAACTCGTGCGGCATCTCCGTCGACGGTCCGGGGCCGGTCACGTCACGCTCGATCCACGAGCCCAGTGTTGCAGCGGCGACCACGCGGCGCGCGCGAGCCGCACCGTGGAGCCGACCCTTGCGCAGCTAGCAGCTAGCAGCTAGCAGCTAGCCTGGCCCGCAGCCGCAGACCCGAAGGCACCGTCTCATGACCACGACCTCTGCTCTTGCGAGTCCCATGACGACGTCTGGAACGACAGCCAGCCGGCGGATCGGGAATCCCGGTCGCCTGTCGACCTTCTCGATCGCGGGCCGCTGCACGGTGACCGGGCAGCTCGGCGTGGCGGTGGCGACGGCCGACGCGGCCGCCGGGCGGCTCGTCACCTGGGCGGCCGCGCATGCGGGAGCCGTCGCGATGCAGTCATGGCCGAATCTCTACGCGGCGATCGACATGCTCTCGAAGCTGCGGGAGGGCGCCGCGGCCGCTGATGTCCTCGCCGACGCAACCGCCCAGGACCCCGCTCGCGACCTCCGGCAGATCGGTGTGGTCGATCGCGACGGCCGCTCGGCCGCGTGGAGCGGCGGCGAGTGCACCGATTGGGCGGGCCACGTCACGGGCGAGGACTTCGCCGCCCAGGGCAACATGCTGACCGGCGAGCGCACCGTGCGCGAGCTCGCTCGCGTCTTCCGCGAGCGAACGGATGCCGACCTCGCCGAGCGACTCCTGCGGGCGCTGGAGGCCGGGCAGGCCGCCGGCGGCGACAAGCGGGGCCGGCAGTGTGCAGCTCTGCTCGTCGTCGAGACGGAGGAGTTCCCGCTGTGGGACCTCCGCGTCGACGAGCATCCCCACCCCGTGGCCGAGCTTCGCCGCATCCACGAGATCGCGCGTCATCAGACGCTCCCGTTCGTGCGCGGCCTGCCGACGCGAGAGCACCCGGAGGGGAGCCTCTCCGACGAGTTCATCGCGATGGACCTGCTCCCGCCCCCACAGCGACCGGGCGGCGGCGGCGGCGCCCCAGACGACCGTCCGCCGCCATCCACCCTGGAGGAGGACGTTCGTGGCTCATGACGTGGCGGACCCAGTGGGCACTGCCCGTGTCGAGGAAGCGGGAATGGTCGAGGGGCACTCGATCGACTACATCCCGAAGGCGGAACGACACGGCAAGGCGTGGCATCAGGCGACGTTGTGGTTCGCAGGGAACGCGAATCTCTCCACGTTGGTCATCGGCCTGCTCGGCATCACGCTCGGCCTGACGCTGTTCTGGGACCTGGCGGCCGTCACGCTGGGGCTCGCGTTCGGGACGCTCTTCATGGCCTCGCATTCCGTGCAGGGACCGCGCATGGGAATCCCGCAGATGATCCAGTCCCGGCCGCAGTTCGGCTACTACGGCGCGCTGCTGCCCCAGACCGTCGGCATCTTCCTGTACGTCGGCTTCAACGTGTTCAACACCATCCTCGCCGGTCAGGCGCTCGCCGCGCTCACGCCGCTGAGCTCGGGCGAGGGGATCGTGGTGTCGTTCCTGCTGGCGCTGGTCATCGCCTACGGCGGGTATGACTGGCTTCACCGCTTCCAGCGGTGGTTCACGTACGTCTTCCTCGTGTGCTTCGGCGTCTTCACCGTCGGGGTGTTGTTCACCGTCAAGCTGCCGCAGGCCCAGTCCGGAGTGGGCAGCTTCCATCTGACCGCCTTCCTGATCGTGCTGCTGGCCAGCGCGAGCTACGTCATCTCCGAGGCGCCGTACGTCTCCGACTACTCGCGCTACCTCGAGCCGCGCACCACCAGCCGGAGCTGCTTCCTGTGGACCTACGCCGGCTCGGGCATCGGAGCACTCTGGGTCATCGCGCTCGGTGCCTTCCTGCTCGCCGCGTTCCCGGGCGCCCAGACCGCCGACGTCATCCTCAAGGGCGGCGATTCGATCTTCTCGGGCTTCGGCACGATCTCCCTCATCGTCGCGTTCGTGATGATGGTGCCGGTCATCTCCATGAACATGTACGGCGGCTCTCTCACGGCGATCACCGTCATCGACTCGGTCCGCGACATCAAGCTGGGCAAGCGCATCCGGCTGATCACCATCCTGTTCATCGGCGTGCTCGCCACCGGCCTCTCGCTCACCTTGCCGCAGAACTTCCTCACCGACTACGGGAACTTCCTCACGATCCTCCTCTACTTCCTGGTCCCCTGGTCCGCCATCAACCTGATGGACTTCTACGTGGTCCGTCGCGGCGACTACGCGATCACGGAGATCTTCAAGCGCCACGGGATCTACGGTCTCTGGCAGTGGCGTGGCCTCGTGGCCTATGCGATCGGGTTCCTGGTGATGATCCCGTTCTTCGCGACGCCGATCTTCACCGGGCCGATCGCGAAGGCGTTCGACAACGCCGACATCTCGATCTTCGTCGGCCTGCCCGTGTCGGCGCTCGCGTACTACCTGCTGGCGCGCAACGCCGACCGCGAGGACGAGCGCCTGCTCGCCCGCACCAACGAGCCCGAGATCATGAGCGTCCCGCTGGACGCGGACAAGGCGCCCGTCTAGGTCGATGTCGATCGTCGAGATCACCGTCGCCGGAGAGCCACGTGAGCGCGGTCGCCAGCACGGCACGCAGCTGCGCGCGGAGATCGGCGGCCTCTACGAGCGCTGGCTCGCGTGTGGGTCCCGGCAGGCTCCGCCCATCGGGGAGGACGAGCTGCTCGCGTTCGCCGAAGCGCACGTCGCACCCGCGTGCGCCTACGCACCGGCCTGGGTCGAGGAGATCGCCGGAATCGCGGAAGGCGCGCGGCTGGCGTTCGAGCAGGCCTTCCTGCTGAGCTGCTGGGACGAGCTCTGCAGCTGGTTCTCGGTCCATGGCGACCGGCCCTTGGCCGCTGGGTGCACGTCGTTCGCGTCGCGCCGGCCGGAGGTGCTGATCGCGCAGAACCAGGACGCCTGGAGGTGGTGGCGACCGGTCGTCGTCGTCCATTCCCACCCGAGCGACGGCACGCCGAGCGCGGTCTACGGCGCGCATCCCGGCGTCCTCACCACGCTCGGCGTGAACGAACACGGCATCGGCCTGGTGGCGAACAGCCTGTTGCCGGCCGATCGCGGAGTCGGCGTACCGTTCGCGGTCGTCGCACGGGAGGCGCTCGCCCAGCGGACGCTGGCGGACGCGCTGGCCGCGATCCTCCGCGCGCCACGGGCCACCGGGGCGAACTTCATCCTCGCGAGCGAGGAGGCGGCGGTCGACGTGGAGGTCTCGCACGAGGAGGCCGACGTCACCTACGTCGCCGACGTCCTCGCCCACGCCAACCACTACCTCTGCCCGCGCCTGGCCGGGCAGGACGTCGGCGCCGCGCTCCTGCCCGACTCGTATCTGCGGGAGGGGCGGATGCGCTCGATGCTTCGCGATGCGCCGCCCGACCGTCCGGAGGATGCGATCTCGCTGCTGTCCGACCACGAGGGGGCGCCGACGTCGATCTGCCGTCATCCGGCTGCCCAGATCGACGACATGGAGACGCTCGGCGCCGTCGTCGTCGTCCCCGGGGAGCGCGCGCTGTACGTCACCGACGGCCCTCCGTGCCGGAGTGACGTGCTCCGGTTCGAGGTCGTGGCCGCGGACGCGGTGGTCCCATGAGCGAGCGTCTCGACCTGCCGTTCACCGGTATCGCGACGTTCGCCAAGGTCCCGTACGAGCCGGATCTCGCCTCCCTGGACGCGGACGTCGCGATCATCGGCGCGCCGTATGACCTCAGCACCCAGGTCCGCTCGGGGGCGCGCTACGGACCGCGCGGGATCCGCAATGCCTCTGCCATCTACGGCCTGCGCAGCGTCACCTATTACGACGCGGAGTTCGACGAGGTGTTCCTCGACGGCGTGCGCGTCGTCGACTGCGGCGACATCGACATGGTCCACGCCCGGCCGGATGTGTGCCTCGCCAACGTCGAGGCCGGGCTCGTGCAGATCCTCGCTCGCGGTACGCTGCCGGTCACCCTGGGTGGCGACCACGCCGTGCCCATCCCCATCCTGCGAGCGTATGAGCCGTACGGAGAGCTCGTGGTCGTCCAGATCGATGCGCACCTCGACTTCGTCGACGAGCGCTTCGGTGTTCGCGAGGGCCACGGCAACGTGATGCGACGCATCGCCGAGATGCCGCATGTCACCGGACTCGCCCAGCTCGGCATCCGAGGCCCCGGCTCGAGTGATCCGAGCGACTTCGACGCCGCGCGCGACATGGGCAGCGTCATCATCGGTCCGCGTGAGGTCCGCCGCGTCGGCGTCGACGCCGTCGTCGCGCGCATCCCCCCGGCCGAGCGCTACTACGTCACCATCGACTGCGATGGGTTCGACGCGGCGTTGATGCCCGGCACGGGGTCGCCGAGCCCCGGCGGGTTCGCCTACCACGAGGTCGTCGACCTGCTCCGCGGCGTGGCGGCGAAGGGTGACGTGGTGGGCTTCGACTTCGTCGAGGTGGCGCCGATGTACGACCAGACCGAGGTGACGCAGCAGACCGCGGCACGCGTGATCCTCGACTTCCTGGGCGCCATCTTCAGCGAGCGCCGCCGCCGAGCGCGATGACGAGCCGCGAGACGGACACGGGCCCCGTCGTGGTCGGGGACGACGGCGTCACCTGGTCCGACTACGAGCGAGTCGTCTACCAGGACGCCGACGTCACGCTCGCTGGCGGGGAGACGATGGCACGCCACCGGCGTGAGCTGGAGCGCCAGGTGGCCGACGGCGCGGTCATCTACGCGGTCAACACAGGCTACGGAGCCGAGTCCGACCAGAGGATCCCCTCCGAGGCGATCGAACGCGTGCAGGCGAACACGCTCCGCTCGCATGCGGTCAGCGTCGGCGATCCGGTCCCCGAGCCCATCGTCCGGGGCATGCTCCTGCTCAAGGCGCAGTCCTACGCACAGGGCCCACCGGCGCTGCGGCCGGCGATCGCCGAGCGGTTGGTGGAGATGCTGCGTCGCGGCATAACGCCGGTCGTCTACCACGCGGGCTCGCAATCCGCCTCCGGCGACCTGATCCCCAACGCGCACGTCGGCCTCGCGTCGCTGCTCTGCGAAGGCGATGTCTGGATCGACGGACGTCGGGTGCCTGCCGCCACCGCTGGCCTGCAACCGCTCCCCCCTCGCATGAAGGAGGGAGTCGCTCTCACCAACGACGTGTCGTTCGCGGCGGCGCTCGCATTCGACCTCGTGCGTGAGGCGGAGCGCCTGATCCTGCGCGCCGAGCAGGTTGCGGCGATGACGCTCCAGGGCCTACGGGGCCATCCCGACGCGTATCACCCGCGGCTCGTCGGCGCGCGACCGCATCCCGGGGCGCTCGAGACCGCCCGCCACATGCGTGAGCTGCTCGCGGACAGCGAGCTCGTCCGCGACGCGGGGCGCCCCCACGACCCCTACTCGCTGCGCTGCATCCCACAGGTCCACGGTGCGGTCAGAGACGCGGTCGCCACGGTCCGGTCTTCCGTCGAGATCGAGCTTCGCAGCGTCGCGGACAATCCGCTCGTGTTTCCAGACGAGCCGATTGCGCTCTCCGGCGGCAACTTCCACGGCGCGCCGCTGGGCATCCCGCTCGACGGTGCTGCCGTGGCCCTCACCACGCTCGCCGCGCTCTCGCAGCGACGGACCCACCACCTCGTCAATCCGATGTTCGACGTCGGCCTGCCGGCGAAGCTCGCTGCCAGCCCGTCAGACCAGCTGGGGCTGATCATGGTCAACACTGCGGCGGCGGCGCTCGTGTCGGAATGCGCCGCGGCCGCGGCACCGGCATCGGTCACCTCCATCGCGATCGATCCGATGGAGGATCACGTCTCGATGGCGGCGTTGGCGGCGCAGAAGGGACACCAGATCCTGCGCGCGGCGCGCCGAGCCGTCGCCTGCGAGCTCCTGTGCGCCGCGCGAGCGCTCGATTTCCAGGGTCCGGCACGCGCCTCCTCCCCGACCCGCGCCATGCACGAACAGGTCCGCCGTCTGATCCCGCTCGTCGCCGACGACCGGCCTGTCTCGATCGAGCCGCTGGAGGCGCTCCTGTGAGCGCCGTCCTCGACTTCCTGCAGGCACTGGTCCGCACCGACACCACCCCGGGCAACGAGCGGGAGGGCATCCGGCGCGCGGCGGAGGAGATGAGGCGGTTGGACTTCGACGACGTGCGCGTCGACGACCACGGGAACCTGATCGGCCGCGTCGGCGCGGCCAGCGAGCCCGTGTTGGTCATCGACGGGCACATCGACACCGTTCCGGTCTACTCGCCGGAGCAGTGGAGCCAGGAGCCGCTGGGCGGCCGCATCCTCGACGGTCGGCTCTACGGTCGGGGCGCGGCGGACATGAAGGGCGGGATCGCGAGCTTCGTTCACGCAGGCGGCCAGCTCGTGCGCCGGCGGCCGTCGCTCCACGGCTGCGTCCTCTTCGTCGTCTCCATCGCCGAGGAGACGCTGGAGGGAGCGTCGCTGGCACGCAGCTTCGATCGCCGGCAGATCGACTGGTGCGTCATCGCCGAGCCGACCGACCTCTCGATCGCGACGGCCCAGCGCGGCCGTGCGCGTGTCGAGGTCGTCATCACCGGACGCTCGGCGCACGCGGCGAACAGCGCACGCGGCGTGAACGCGGCTGCCCAGATGGCACTTCTGGCAGAGCGCGTGCGCGTGATGGATCACCCGACGCATGGCGTGCTCGGCGCGCAGGACATCAACCTCATCGACATCCACTCGGAGCCGTACCCGAGCATCTCCACCATCCCCTACCGGTGCACCGCTCGCTTCGACGTCCGTTTTCTCCCGGGGGAGTCTCCCGAGGCGCTGCTGGAGCTCTTTCGCACGCTGGTGCCCGACGGGGCCGCTGCCCAGGTCGGCTTCGCGCCGGCCGAGTTCGAGAGCTACACCGGAGAGCGCTATCTCGCCGAGGACCTCGCCGTCGCGTGGGAGACCCCACGGGACTCCGCGCTGCTCGCCGCGGCTCGCACCGCGCTCCGCGCTCCACTCACCCCGTACGGATTCTGCACCAACGGCAGCTACTTCGCCGGAGTCCGAGGCGTCCCAACCGTCGGCTATGGGCCGGGATCGGCCGACCAGGCGCACGTCGTCGACGAGCATGTTCCGCTCGGAGAGGTCGAGTCCGCCGTCGGCGGCTACCGAGCGTTGATCGAGACGCTGTTGGCGTCGTGAGGGTCCTGCATCCGCGCCGTGCCTACCGGGTCCCGCGGCCGACCTGGGGCCGGCGACGCACGGAGAAGCGAAAGTGCTCGGGCAACAGCCAGAACTGCGCCCATTCGAGCACGACACCGTCGGTGCTCAGAGTGACAGCGTCAACACGAAGCGCGGCAGTGCCGAGGCGCACACCGAGCCGACGCGCGATGTCAGCGTCGAGGTTGACCGGCTCGAGGTCTGCGTCCTCGTACGCCACGTCGACTCCCGGATGCGCGAGCAGAACGTCCAGGACCGCGCCCTGGAACTCCGCTCGCAGGATGTGAAACGGGATCGCAGACGCGGCAACCGTGTCGACGAACCACGCCACCGGCGTCCCGTCGACGGTCTTCAGGCGCTCGACCATGAGCACGGGATCGCCGATGGCGATCCCCAGGCGCTCCGCGACCGCGGCGTCGGCGGGCCGTTCCTCCCACCGCACCTCCCTGCTGGCCACGTGCTTGCCCGCCTCGCGGCCGAACGTCTCCAGCGACACCAGCCGATCGAATCCGTGGGTCAGCGCTCGTCTGAGCGGCATGACGACGGCTCCCACGCCGTTGCGCACGTTCACCAAGCCGGCATCCTGCAGGCTCCGCACGCTTGCCCTCACCGTGACGCGTGAGGCGCCGTAGCGTTCGGCGAGGCTCTTCTCGCTCGGCAGTCGGTCACCAGCGGTGACGACACCGCTGAAGATGAGATCGTTCGCGATCAGGTCCCGGATCTCGTCGACGAGCGGAGTGCGCGGCGGCCGGCGTAGGCGCACGGTGTGCGAGGGCCCGGGCAGACGACGCGTCATGCCGCCCGATGGTACGCCGCGCACAGGCGTTCGCCTCGGTGCGCCGCGCTCAGGACTCCACCCGGCCGCGCGCGTCGGCCGGGCGCAGCAGGCGCTCGATCATCGCGACCGCGCCGTCCATCTCCGGGAGGTCGTGCCGCTCGGCGTGGCCCATGATCTGGCGCTGGGCAGAGCGCAGGAAGCTGGCGCCGACGAGCAGCAGGCCGACGGCCTCGCGGTCGATCGTCGGATCGACGCGGCCCGCCTCCTGCTCGCCGGCGAGGTAGGCGGTGACGGCCTGGACGCCGCGGTGTGGCCCGAGGCCGTTGTCGTCGAGGTACTCGGCCATGGTGTCGCGCAGCTCGATGTCGGACTGCGCGGCCATCAGCACCGGCAGGGCCTGGTCGAGGAAGCGCTCGATGGCCGCGGCCAGCCGCAGCAGGACGTCGCCGTGGTCGCGTCCGGCGAGGTCGCGCGCGTCGAGCGCCTGCAAGGGCTCCAGGCCTGCGATGAACACGGCGCGCAGCAGCCGCGGCCGATCCGTGTAGTGGTAGAAGACGCTCGCCTCCGACACGCCGGCGCGCTTGGCGACCTCACGGGTGGTGAGGCGCGCGATGCCGCGCTCGCGCAGCAGCTCGAGCGTCGCGGTGAGGATCGCCTCCCGACCGCCCGAGGGCGGCCGGCCGCGGCGGCGTGGCGATCCGGTCGGCATCGCGGCTGCAGTCTAATCGCCCGCCCGGCCTTTTTCTGAGCACCAGATCAGGAAAGGGTGTACAGTCTTGACTGAGTACCAACTCAGGAAAGGATCGAGGCTGTGACCCGACAGTGGTGGACCCTCCTCGCCGTCTGCACCGGCGTCTTCATGCTCCTGCTCGACGTCACCATCGTGAACGTCGCCCTGCCCGACATCCAGCGCGACTTCGGTGCCACGCTGGCCGACCTTCAGTGGGTCATCGACGGCTACGCCCTGACGCTCGCGGCGCTCCTGCTGACCGCCGGCTCGATCGCGGACATCGCGGGGCGCCGCGTCGCCTTCATGACCGGGATCGCCGTCTTCACGCTCGGCTCGTTGCTGTGCGGGCTGGCGCCCAGCGCGACCTTCCTCGCGCTGGCCCGCGCCCTGCAGGGCATCGGCGGCGCGATCATGTTCGCGACCTCGCTGGCGCTGTTGGCGCAGGCGTTCAGGCCCGAGGAGCGCGGGGTGGCCTTCGGGGTCTTCGGCGCCGTGACCGGGATCGCCGTCGCCATCGGGCCGGTGCTCGGCGGCGCCATCACCAGCGGCCTCTCGTGGCGCTGGATCTTCTTCGTCAACCTACCGATCGGCGTCCTGGCGCTGCTGACGACCCTGCGCCACGTGGAGGAGTCCAGGAGCGCCGCCGCACGGCGACCGGACTGGGCCGGCTGCCTGACGTTCAGCGTCGCGCTGGCCGCGCTCGTCTACGGCCTCATCCGCAGTCATCCGGATGGCTGGGGCTCGGCGACCGTCGCCGGCTCGCTGACCGCGGCCGTCGTCCTGCTCGTCGCCTTCGTCGTCATCGAGGCGCGCGGGCGAGCGCCGATGCTCGACCTCGGTCTGCTGCGCGTCCCCACCTTCGGCGGCGGGCTGATCGCGGCCTGGGGCATCTCGGCCTCGATCTTCTCGATGCTCACCTTCCTCGTCCTCTACCTCCAGAACATCCTCGGCTACTCCGCCCTGCAGGCGGGCGTGCGCTTCCTGCCCCTCACCGTCGCGATCTTCCTCACGGCGGGGATCGCCGGCCGGCTGACCACCCGCGTGCCGACGCGCTGGTTGATCGGCGGTGGCTTCCTCCTGGTCGGCGGCGGCCTGCTGCTGATGCGGGGCGTCCACGTGGGCGGCGACTGGACCCACTTCCTACCGGGCTTCATCGTCGCCGGCGCCGGAGTCGGGCTGGTGAACGTCCCGCTGGCCTCCACCGCCGTCGGCGTGGTCGAGCCGGAGCGCGCCGGCATGGCCTCGGGTATCAACTCGACGCTTCGCCAGGTCGGCATCGCGACCGGCGTCGCGGCGCTGGGCAGCATCCTCGCCAGCCAGATCCGCGACGCGGTCGGCACACAGCTGCACTCCGGGCCGCTCGCCGGCCACGCGCACCGGATCGCCGCCGCCGTCAGCGACGGCCGCGTTCCGGAGGCGCTGCGCTCGACGCCGGCACCGCTGCGCGGACTCGTCGTCGAGGCGGCGCAGTCCGGCTACGCCACCGCGCTGGACCGCATCCTCCTCATCGCGGCGGTCGTGGCCTTCGCCGCCGCGGCGCTGAGCACGGTGCTCATCCGCTCGCGCGACTTCGCCGCGGCTGGCGCCGCGGCTGGCGCCGAGGCCGGCCCCGAGCCCGCCTCGGCCGTCCCGGTCGGCGCGGTCGGCTGAGCCGTCCCGGTCGGCGCGGTCGGCTGAGCCGCCCCGCCCGGCGCCCGCGGTCGGCGAGGCCGTGCGCGACGTGATCGAGGCCAGCGGGTCGGACAGCTCACGCCCACGCCCGGATCAGCTCCGCGACGTCGAGGTGGCCGTCGTGCTGCGCCCAGCCGGCCGGGGTGCCGTAGCCGTGGCCGTCGACCGCCGACGGGTCGGCGCCGGCCTCGAGCAGGATCTGCACCGTCGCGGCGTCTCCGCCGGCGGCGGCGAGGTGCAGCGGGGTCACCTGCCTGCCGTGGGTCTCGCCGCCGTAGCCGCCGCGGCCCATCGGGTCGGCGCCGAGCGCGAGCAGTCGCCTGACGGCGCCGGATCGCCCCCTCGAGGCCGCCCAGATCAGCGGCGTTCCGCGATACACGTCGGCCTCGAGGCGCGCACCGTGATCGACGAGTGCGTCGAGCACGGGCACGCGACCGCTGCGGGCGGCATAGGCGAGCGCCTCGTCGAGCACCTCCTGCGGATCGTCCGACGGCCGCCAGGCGGGGAACCCGGAATGCGGACGGTAGAACCCGCGGTGGGCACCCGCCTGCGGGGTGCCGGCGAGCTCGTCCACGAGCGTCCGGTCGCCGATGCCCGCCGCCGCCCGCAGGTTGCGCGGATGTATCCCGCTCCGCGCGAGGATGTCGGCGACCTCGCGGTGTCCCCAGAACAGCGCGGCGACCAGCGGCGTGCCGCCGTCACCGCGCCCGCAGGCGTCCGTCCGTGCACCCGCGGCCAGGAG
>JAABUS010003753.1_pt1 | contig 23719 bp, 36 predicted proteins | sample 5560161 | NCBI WGS metagenome assembly JAABUS01 (sample SAMN10711885, study PRJNA513376) | rock metagenome | isolation source: Antarctica rocks | place: Antarctica: Victoria Land, Trio Nunatak nord | collected 2016-01-04
AAGGCGCCCGCGATAACGATCGGCCCAAGATCCTGGTGAGCACCGTCGCGAACCACACCGCCACAGCACATGTCGCCAGCGTGATCACCACATACAGCAGTGCCGCAAGCACCCGATGTTCGAGGATGATCTGCTCGGTGTCCATCGCAAACGAAGACAACGTCGTGTAACCGCCCAGAATCCCCACACCGAGAAACGGGCGGGCCAGCCGGTGCGGCGACGTCAGCTCCAGCAGCACCACCATGAGCACCCCGATCAACAGGCACCCGGTGGCGTTGACAAGGACCGTCGCCCACGGAAACTGTCCGACGCTGTGCGGAAACAGCAGGCCGACGCCATAGCGGGACTCCGCGCCGAGCACCCCGCCGGCCGCGATCGCCGCGACGAGGTCCCACTGTCGGACCCGATTCTTGCTGGCCTGCACCGGGTCACGCGGGTCGATGTCTGGGTCGATGTCTGGGTCGATGATCACTTCTCGGTCGATCTTCCGCGAGGGGGCGGGTTCGTTCGACGGATCAACAGCCACGGGTCGTACGCCTTCCTCCGGTGCTGTCACTGGATCTGACCGCGTTCGGCCACCAGCACTCGATAGGGTGATCCAGGCGCACGGTCGGCGACCTGGCAGACCGATCCCTGGCCAACCGTGGCCACAGCTTCCTCCTCTACATTCCGCTCAGGACGCTCGCCTGACCGCGGTGGTAGAGGCCATCAGCGGGCCTGAACCCGCGAGCGAAGGCGAGCCTCATCGCCTGTACTCCACCAGTCTGCCCGCGAACCCAGAGGCATCACAAGCTGGGCCAGCCGAGTGCGGAACGCCACAGCGTAGGGAGCAAGATTCATCGCAGAAGGCCATGCGGCCACATCTGACGCGTCGGCGTCACCGCACCCAAGGAGCCAACATGAGCCCCACCGTCCCCTTCGAGATCGCCTCCCTGCACGCTCTGGAGATCCTGGATTCCCGCGGCCGCCCCACCCTGGCAGTCACCGTCACCCTCAGCGACGGCACACCGCCCGAACCGGCGTGCCTTCAGGCGCATCGACCGGATCGGCGGAAGCCGTCGAACTACGTGACGGAGATGCCGCCCGCTACAACGGAGCCGGAGTGCTGACGGCCGTCAACAACGTCAACGGATCGTTGGCCGACGCGGTGCTGGGTCGCCGGTTCACCAGCCCGGACGAGGTGGATCAGATCCTGCGTGACACCGACGGCACCGACAACAAGAGCAGGCTCGGCGCGAACGCCATCGTCGGCGTCTCGATGGCCGTGTACCGCGCCCATGCCGCCAGTAACAACTTCGACCTGTGGGAAGTACTCACTCCCCGTGGAGTCACAGCTCGATTGCCGGTACCTCATTTCAATGTCGTCAACGGCGGTGCGCACGCTGCCAACAGCCTGGATTTCCAGGAGTTCATGATTGCTCCCCTCGGTGCGCCCTCCCTCGCCGAAGCCGTGCGTGCAGGAGCGCAGGTCTACGGCGCCCTGAGAAGACTGCTGGCCGATGCCGGCTTCGCCACCGGTCTTGGCGATGAGGGGGGATTCGCGCCGGATATCACCACCCCGGAGGACGTCCTGCGCCTCCTGGTGTCGGCCATCAGCAACGCCGGATATACCCCTGGCACCCATGGTGTCGCCATCGCCATGGATCCAGCTGCCAGCGAGTTTCACAGCGACGGCGCGTATCACCTTGCGGGACAATCACATTCAAGCACCGACATGATCGATCGCTACGAGCAGATGATCAACGACTTCCCCATCTGGAGCATCGAGGACGGCATCGCCGAGGACGACGAGCAAGGCTGGATCACCATCACGCAGCGGCTGGGCGGCCGAATCCAGCTGGTCGGCGACGACAACTTCGTCACCAATCCGGCAATCATCGAAGATGCCATCGCCCACCACATCGGCAACGCTGCGCTGATCAAGGTCAACCAGGTCGGCACCGTCTCGGAGACGCTCGACGCGATGCAGATCTGCCGCGACGCGGGCTACGCCGCGATGATCTCTCACCGATCCGGCGAAACCGAAGATTCCTTCATTGCCGACCTCGCGGTCGGCTCAGGCTGCGGGCAGATCAAGGCGGGCGCCCCGGCCCGCGGGGAACGCGTCGCGAAGTACAACCGGCTCCTGGCTATCGCCGACGCGCAGCCGAAGATGCCATTCGGCGTGGCTCCAGCCGTCAGGCGCTGATCGGAGGGTCGAGCCGTGGAGTCTTCAATTGTTTCAGGCGAAGAAACCGTTGCCGACTTCAAGGCAGACTCGAACGACAGTTGTCCTCCCCGACGCCATCAGGAGCATCGATGACCACGAACCCTTGCCGCCGGCCACCCAGAGCATCCCGTCGTGGTCAAGGCACGCGAACGCCGAGCCGCCAGTATTCAGCTGCGGGTGGCCGACGGGATCACCGCGCTCGCCGGTTCCATGTGGTTCGTCTACCTGCACATCGGGGTGTTCGCCCTCTGGATGCTGGTGGTCGAGAAGAGCCCGTGGCCCACGCTGACTCTGATCGTGTCGCTGGAGGCAATCTTCCTGTCGACCTTCGTGATGATCGGCCAGAATCGCGCCGCCAGCTTCCAGCAGGCGAAGGCCGATCACGACTTCATCGAACAGGAGACCGAGCTGAAAACGAACACTCAGCTCACCAGGGAGATCCACGCACTGACCACCGAACTCACCAGGCGGACGGCAGACCGGCCGTAACGCTTGCCAAGGTTCGGCGCATCCGCTCGTTCATCTGTGCGCCCGAACGGTCTTGGTTCTGCTGCGAGTCGCGAATTCGCCGGCGCGGGTTCGGTCAGCCGACGCGGAAACTGTCCGGCGCCGCTCCCAACGGAGCGGTTCCTATTGCAGCCAGAGGTGCTTGTTGTCCGCAACGAATTCCTCATCGAGCAGGCGGGGAAACCTCGAGCGGTCGGCGGTGATTGCATCCTGCTGTCCCGGCGAGAGCCGCTCGCCGCTCGACAGACAACGCGCGGAGCCCAGGAGCCCTTGCTGGCGAAGGACCTCATTGACGCCAGGGACGCAGCCCGCGAAGTCAAGGGCGGGGGCGACCTGCCCGTCGCAGACGAGCACGTCATAGACGAATCGCGCGTCCCCGCCTGCCCGGAGCTCGAACACCTCGTCGAACATGAAGGCGAAGCTCACGCAGGCGAACGGCTGGGACCGCAGAACCACGGCTGGGATAGCGCGGGTTGGTCGGATGGTCCACGAAGATCAGCGTGGAGTGCCGCCCCGCTCCGTCGTGCTGTCCCATGAAGGCCAGCCACTCGGCCCGAGTCCCCATGGCGTCTTCGGCGTTCGCGGCACCGCGGGAGGTGAAAACCGTTCCGCCCGTGAAGGACCGGGGCCCCGCCAGAAGTACCCGCCATAGCCGGCCTTGGCCCTGCCCTTGATGGCCGCGCTGGAGAACTGGAGCGTCTCGGCGGTCGCGTTGGTCAGGAGAAAGGTGGTTCTGATGCGGTAGCTTCGGGACTCCGGTTCGCCGTCCGCCACCTCGATGGTGCGTCGCTCTTCCATCAGGTGCTCGCCGCCGTGACCGAGCCAGTCGAGTCGCTCGTCGATCGTCACACCCACCGGGCTCGGTTCCGAGGGCGAGCCAGTCGCGGTGGGCAACGCGGCCCTGGTTGTCGAGTTCTGCGTACTCCTGCTGCCCGTGCACGTAGGTGCCGCCGCCCCAGAAGTTGTGACCCGAGACGTCGGTGCAGGTCATCTGGAATCCGCGGTGCCACACGTGGTCGTGCGGCCGGAGAAGCGTGATGACCTCACCAGCGAGCGTTCGCACCGGGTGCAGGTATGGCTTGGCGCCTCATAGGGCGGCGTGTCGGGCAGGAAGACGTAACGAACCAGGTCCATCCCGTCGAAGCTGACGACAAGGTGGTCGTGCTCCTCGCGGAACTCCATGCGCTCGGTCATGCCGTCGCCAGGGCTCCGGCGGCGGCTGCCCCGAACTCGATCTGGGACGGCTCGACAATCGCGGTGTAGGTCCACCGGTTGTGCAACTGGATACCGCCGTACTCCGCCGGAGCCCGCATGGTCACCAGCGATGTTCCGCCCACTCGGAAGTCGAGGTCGGCCCGAGCGCAGGTGAAGCCGGTCGGCCCCCACCACCGGCGAACCTGGTCGGGATCACTCCACGCCCGCCATGCCTCCTCCGGGGGCACGTCCAGCTCGCGGGAGACCACGACCTGACCGCCCTCATGTCCGCCCGCCTCTTCAGTCGTCATGTCCGCCGCCTCTTCAGTCGTCACCCTTGGCCCCTGTCGCGCTGCGCAGTGTGCGGTTAACGACAGGTCGGTCGGCAACCCCTCCGCCGTACTGCCGGACCGCTCTGTTGCATCAAATCAACAGGGCTGGATGACTGTCAGCCTTGAACAAAACGGCCATCCATCGCCGGGTGTCTTGTGGACCGGCGCCGAGTCCCAGACGATAGGAGGGTGACCCCGGCCGCCCCGTCCCGGGAGGTTCCGGGAGTCGCGGCCGGCTTCGCCGACCAGGCGCATCTCACCCGGGAGTCAGTCCGGCTCGAGCGACGACCACCGCACGCGGTGCTGCTCGAGTCCGAGCATTATTGCCGAGGCGCCCATGACCATTCCGCCTCCTACCAGCCCCTGCTCAGCCGAACGTCCCGTTTCGTCGAAGGGCCATCCCTTTTCCCACATCGCACCGGCGTGGGTGTGCCGTAGGTGTCGTGGCCGGCGCGTCGCCTCACCGTCGTGGAGCCGGATCGCCGCTCCAGTGATCGGCAGGCCGAGTCCGAACTCGAACTCTTGTCGGGCTAGGTCGAACCGAATGAAACGGTCGAGATCCCTCACACGGTCCAGGTGCGAGATTCCGCTGGACCTCGTTGACCTGCATGCTGGTGCTGTTGGCTGCGGTCGGATGTCGATCCGGACCTGCCGAGCGGCTGAGCCGGGTCGCGCTGTCCCGGTACGTCCAAGAGCGCAGCGGAGCTGATCGCCATCGTTAGCGCGGATTTCCACGCAGTTGGTTTGGGGCAAGGGGTCAGGTGATTTCGTAGCGGAGGTTGCGTCCGCCCCACCAGGGGACGGTGGTGTGGTCGGGGAGACCGGCCTGGCGTAGGACGGGTGTGTAGGCGCGTCGGTCCAGGCGGACGGTGATCGTGTCGTCGGTGGTGGTGATGGTGCCGGGGGTTTCCAGGAATCGGCGTTGCAGCACGTCGGGGGTGACGCCGGGGTAGCCGGGTAGGCGGGCGCGCAGCGAGGCGGTGAGGGCTTGGGCGAGCACGGCGAGCATGATGTCCAGATCGACGTTGAGGTTGACGGTGGAGGATAGTGCGTCGGCGTGGAAGGCCTGGATGATCTCGGCGAGGCGCTGCTCGATGGTCATCCGGCGGGCGTAGTGCTCGATCAGGGCCTTGACGGTGAGTTGGTCGTCGTTGGTGATGATTACGGTGGGGTCGTCGCGGCCGAGTCCGGTGACGATGAGTTGCCGCACGGTGTCGGGGTAGCCGGTTAGTCGGGCGCGGGATTGGTGCACCTTGGGCCGGTTGAACCTGCCGGGCCGGTTCAGGGTGGTCGATGTGAAGTCCCCGCTGGTCAGGGCGTTGATCTGGTTGACCAGCGCGGGTGAACGCATCCGCAGGGTGAGGAATTTGATGCCCCGTTGGTCGAGTTCGGCCAGCACGGGTTGGGTGGTGACCTTCTGGTCCATGATCAGCATGTGCGGGTCGGCGCCGGAGACGGTTTTCCAGTGATCGCAGAATGCGATGACCTCGCGTGCCTGGCCGGCTTTGGTCAGATCGGCGTTGGCGTAGATGAGGTTGTGGGTGCCGGAGTCTTGGGCGAAGAACGTCAGGACGGAGCGGGCCCGTTGGGAACGGGTTGGCACGTAGTGCTTTTCCAGCACCGGATCGGCTCCCCAGTGCATGACGGCGTGGAAGTCCAGGTCGAAGATCGCGTCTTCTCCGGTCGCGAGCCCGCCCTTGATCATCGCTTCGTCCAGGGCGGCCAGGAAGGCCCGTTGGTGCTCGCGGCCGGTGCGGTAGGAGTAGTCGGTGAGGGCGGATTTCTTGGGCAGGGTGGAAAGCCCGGCGAACAGGGACGCTGCGGGGTCGGTCAGCAGCAGGTCATCGACGTGGGAGATGCGCCGGGTGCGGGTCAGCTTGAGTGCCAGCAGCGACAGCAGCCAGGACAGGGCGGGCACCACCCGGGTGCCGGGGTAGCCGGCCTTGCTCACCAGCGCCGGTAGGTCCAGGGTGATCAGGTCAGGGACGAGCAGCAGCAGCCCGGCCCGGCCGGTGGGCACGGTGGCGGCCCAGGTGTGCAGGTCCAGCTTGCCGGTGCGGGGCAGGCGGGTGTCCCGGCCGGGGGTGGCCGGGTTGATACTGGCCTCGGGTTCGGGGTGGCGCAGTAGCCGGCCGAAGCCTTCCTCGGTGAGGATTTCACCGACACCGGTGCGGTTCAGCGGGGTGTCTTCGGCGGCCAGCCGACGGGAGATCTCGTAGGTGGACAGCCCTTCCCTGCGTAGTTCGATGACCCGGCCGCGGGCCCGGTCCTTGGCCGGTGCGATGCCGGGCGGCGGGCCTGGTTTGCGCGGCGGCGCGAACAGTTCCAGCCGTCCGGCGCGGTGTTCGCGGACCAGGTTGACCACCGCCCAGCGGGTGTAGCCGAACCGGGCGGCGACCTGGGCGTGGGTCAGCCCCTCGACGTGGAAGGCGCGCAGCGCCTCGTAGCGGCGGTGGTTGACCTGCTCCGGCGCGGCGAACCATCCCGCACTCCCAGGTTGTGGCGGTCCAGCTGTCATATGACATGTTTACCAGTTACGCCACGATCGGGTCTGGTTCGCCGAGCGTTCGGCGTGTCATTCCGCTCTTCCTGCGATAGCCACTGTCTACCTGGACATTCCGGCTTCGCGTCCGAGTCTGATCGGCCCGAGTCGGCCAGGCTCGGGGGCTCCGATGGAACGACACCCGTGTCATTCAACAGCCAGCCACCGCAAACCTCACTGACACACCGGCGCATCAACCACTGCACCCCAACGGAATGCCGTCCCGCTCCCGCCGGACCGAGCCGCAGACCTTGCCTCAACCAGTTGCGTGGAGATCCGCGTTAGCACAGCTCGGCCGGGACGCGTGGGCAACACCGCCCCACCGTATGCCTAGATCGGGCTTGGCTGTAGCGCCTAGCCTGCACTAGACTAGGATGGTGAAACGACGGGATCTCATCCGGAGGATCGCCGCCATGGCGAAGACTGCAGATCTGAGCCGGGAACCGAACCCTGGCAAGCAGACGGGCGGACACGACACCTACCTGCTCGGCGGTCGGCGGATGCCGATCCCTCGCCACAACGAAATCCCCCGAGAACACGGCACGTTCGATCCTCAGCGACGCGCGGGATGTCATCGACGGAAGGGACCAAGCGCGATGAGCGTCACCTATACGGCAACAGCCGAACGGGACGGCCATAGTTGGCACGTCCGAGTGCCCGCCATCAGCCGGTCGACCTCGGCGCGGTGGGCATCAGAGGTCCAGGAGATGGCCAAGGACCTGATTTCGGCCATGACTGACCTCGACATGAGCGCCATCGACGTCGAGGTGAAATGGAAGCTGCCGGGCCGACGCGCTTGACCATTGGACGCGTTCTTCCGCGCTGCGCAACACGGCAGCGGAGGCCAACGCTGAAAGTGCCCGGGAGGCCCGGCTTGCTGCCCGAGCGTTGCACGATGCTGGGCTTGGCTCGACCGAGGTGGGCACTGTGCTGGGTGTATCTCGTCAACGTGCGCATCAGCTGATCTCAGGGTGAGGCGTCGATGGTCGGAGCGACGGTTGGCCTCGATCCATTCGGCGCCTGCCGGTCGCGGGGTCGGCGGTGCTAGATACGAAAACGGAGACAGCGCAATGAGAGTCACGAAACCCAGGGCGGGCGAACCGATCCGGATCATCGAGACGAGCAGTGGCGAGCCCGATATCGGGTAGTGCTGGATGCGGGCATGAAACCGGACGGCAAACGGCGTCAGATCACCAAGACGTTCCGGGGACTCGGCGAAGCTCGCGCCTTCGTCGCCGAGTCCCGAGCCAGCATCCGGCGGGGCACGTTTATCGCGGCGGACTCCGAGACGTTCGACGCGCTGGCCCTGCGGTGGCTCGACAGCCGCCGCGAAATCCGGGAGATCAGCCGCAACGGGTACGCCAACGTGTTGCAGGCCGTGCGTGGGAAGCTCGGGCATCGTCGTGTCCAGGATCTGCGGCGATCAGATTTCGAAGGCTTGGTGTCCTGGCTGGGCTCAGAGGGTGGCCAGCGCGGCCGTGGCCTGTCGCAGCGGTCGATCGTGTTCACCATGGGCGCGGTGCGTCAGGTGCTCGGGTATGCGGTGGCCGAAGGATTGATTGCGGCCAACCCCGCTGTCGGTGTGAAGGCGCCGCGGAAGCAACGGGGCGACACCCGAGAGGTTCAGGTCTGGGAGCCAGCCGAGCTGCTGCGGTTCCGTGCGGTCGCTGACGCGGACGACTGGGCGGCAGGGTGGCGACTGAGCCTGTGCGGTCTGCGGCGCAGCGAGGTGCTGGGCATGCGCTGGGGTGCAGTCGACCTGAGCACTGGCATGGTCAGGGTGGAAGCCGGACGCGTCGCGCTGGTCGGGCATCGGGTGGCGACCGACTTCCCGAAGTCGGCAGCGTCGTGGCGCACCGTGCCGGCCGAGTCGGTGCACCCCGGAACGGTGGCGATCTTCCGGGGTCTGTCCGCGCGCCAGGCAGCTCGCCGCCGGTACGGCATACGAACCGTCCAACTACGTGATCGTGAATGCTCTGGGACATCCGGTACGCCCCGAGCTGTACTTTGCCCGCTTTGCCCTGCTGTGCCGTCAGGCCGGCGTTCCGGTGGTCCGGCTGCACTCTGTGCGGCACACGCGTGCCCTGATGATGCACCGGGCCGGGCAGGCACCGGCGGATGCTTCGGCGTTGTTGGGCCACTCGACGGCCGTGCACCTGGACAGCTACGTCCCGAGGACCGAGCGGGGCGCGCAGACTGCGGCATCAGCGCTCGGCCAGGTGCTCGCCGCTAGCCTGTGATGCGCGGCCGTCTGTGCACTCTGTGAGAGTTTCGTGATAGGGGATCTACCCCCAGGCGGTATATGAGGCGAGGATCACCGCTCTGAGCTGGGGAAACGTGGTGCGCCCGGAGGGATTCGAACCCCCAGTCTTCTGATCCGTAGACTGAAGAATGCTACTCTAGGTAGGCGGGGATCAACGGATTTTCGCAGGTCAGCGGCTATGCAGCATAGGCAATCGTGAGATATCTTGGCTGCACATGGCTACAATACGGCTACACCGAGAGAGGGCAGCTATGGCCCGGCAATACGGCAGCGGCTCCGTCTACCAGCGCGCCTCGGACGGCAAATGGGCCGGCATCATCGAAGCCGGCTACACCCCGACCGGCGGCCGGCGGCGCCTCACCGTGTACGGCACAGACCGCAAAGACGCCGAACGCAAGCTCCGCGCCAAGCAACGCGAAGTCACAGCGGAGGGCATGCCGTCGTCCAGCAGCGCCACTGTCAAGTCATGGGCCGAGCACTGGCTGCAGCAGCAGCAGCAGGAGGCCAAACCGAAGACGTGGCTCGGCTACCGCACCACGATCAACCGCTGGGTCATCCCGACCATCGGGCACAAGCGGCTCGACAAAATCAGCCCGATCGACGTCAAAGCCGTCGGCAAGGCCATCCGGGCTGCCGGCCTGTCAAGCACCACCGCCCGGCAACATCAAGTCGTGCTCATCGGATGTCTGCGCACGGCCGTGTCAGAAGGTGGGCACCGAATCAACCCCAGCATCTTCGCGATGAAGGCACCCGCGAAGGCCGTCAACGATCGAGCGGCCATCGCTACGGCCGACGCCCGGGCGCTGCTCACCGCCGCGGCCGCCGCGCCGGACGGCTCCCGGTGGATAGCCGCGCTGCTGCAGGGCATGCGGCAAGGCGAATGCCTCGGCCTCACCTGGTCATCCATCGACCTCGACGCCGGGATCTGCGACGTGTCCTGGCAGTTGCAGGCGCTACCCCGGATCACCCGCGGCGCCCGGTCCGGTCCGCTGCGGGTCCCCGACGGCTACGACTACCGCGTCCTCGATGGCGCGCTGTGCCTGGTCCGGCCGAAGACGGCTCGAGGGAAGCGGCTGATTCCGCTGGTGCCGCCGATGGTGGCCGCGCTGCGGCGGTGGCAGGCCATCGCGCCGGCATCGCCGCACGGCCTGGTGTGGCCCCGACCGGATGGTCGGCCGGCCAAAGTCAAGAGCGATGAGGCTGCCTGGGTGGCGCTGCAGGACACGGCGCAGGTCGCCTCCGTCGACGGGGTGCTCGGCCGGCGCTACCTACTCCACGAAGCCCGGCACACTTGTGCGACTTTGCTTATGCAGGCGCGGGTGCCGGAGTCCATCCGCATAGCCATCCTCGGGCACTCCACCGCCGCCATCACCCGCGGCTACGAACACTCCTCGGACGAGCAGACACGGCAAGCCCTGCAGTCGGTGGCGGAGCTGCTGGGCATCGGCGGCGGGTAGTTCCGTCACGGTGACGGGTCAGCAGCAGTCAGTCGGATGCCATCGCCGCGGCGATGGCGTGACAGATCAGTCGACGGCGCCATGGTCCCGAACCTTCATCTCCACCCCGGCATCCCGACATGAGGACACCACACCATCCTGCGCACGAACAATGTCCACGAGTGCTGCGGTCAGATTTGGGTCATCTTCCCCATCGGCGGAGCTTCCTGCCTTGGCGTAGTCCGACCAGGCCGACGAGGCGGCGGTGAACGCCGACTCAACTACGGTCCCCCTCACTGCGACGGGCTGCACCGCGTCGATTGCGGCCTGCGCCTGCGTGGGAATATTTGCTCGATGCATCGGTCCGCCACCCGCTGAGGCTGCAGCATAGAGCGCGTCGAACTTGGCTGCCGCGTTCGAGCATGCCGACTGGACCGCACTGGGCACGTTCGATCCGCACCCGGCCAGCAGCAGCGCCAGCGCTGCCAACCCTCCTGCGATTCGATGCTTCATGCCGTGTCCCTCCGGTTACGCTCGATCGCTCGGCGCAGATAGTGGCGTTCTGATGGGTGGAGATGCCGGATCCGCTCGGTGAGAAGTTCCGGTGTAACGAATAGAAGCTTGGCGGCGGTCTGGAGATTCAAGTCGGCGACCACCGCCAGCATCGGCAGCGCAATCAGCCGACGAGCGGCCATCAGGTCTGCCTCACGTTCTTGGATAGCTGCCAGCAGTGCAGCGTCTGCACCCGTGCGCCGGTGGTGGCCAACGTCGACGTGGGCCATCTCGTGGGCCAGGACGCATCGGCGCTCGACCACAGTCAGCCCTTCGCGGATCAGGATCACTCGACTGCAGACTGACCAGTAGCCGTACATCCCTTCGGGCAGTGTCAGCACCCGCTCGAGCATCAGGTCAGTTCGGCTGGTCAGATCCGTCCACGGGTTCGGCCAGCTCTCGGGTATTCCGCTCCCGCGCCTTACGAGCGATCTGTTCGACCTCCCTAAGTGCGTCGTCGCTGACACCATCCCTGGATGATGCCGCACCAGGTAGGAGTTCACCCTCTTCCGTCACCCGTTGGAGTTGACGTTTCGCCCGATCGATTGTCGCCTGCGTTATGGAGGTCGGTCGGTTGTCGCCCTCGTCGCGCGCTCCGATGCCTGTCGGGCGGTCCTGGTCTTGCTGCGGTTCCTGCTGGGCTTCGCGGACCGCCTCCTTCTCCCTGAAAGCCGTCGACACTGTTTCCACCGACAGCGGGGTGATCAGCAGCAGCTTGCCTTTCAGGTCGTCCCATTGGATTCCTGACACCGAACCTGGCCCGTCGAACTCGTCGCTCGACGAACGTCTCCTTGCCGCCGTCCTTCGACGCGGCGCCCGAGCTGCATGCCCGGATCTCCCCGCCGTGCGGCAAATACAGCGCCGTCGCCGACTGATAGGTCCGCGCACCCGACGTTCCATCGAAGACACCCGGCCGATTCTCGACGCCCCACTCGATAACGAACGCCACCACCGAGAACGCCGCAGTGGCCTGGGATTCCTCGGTAGCTAGGCATTTGATCAGCGGCGAGGTGACCGGTCGGCCGACAGGTTGCTCATCCTCCGACCAGTGATCGAACCTCGCGTCACCGAACGCCTCGAAACAGACGATCCAGCCGGCCATCTCGGTCTTCGCGCGGCCCTTCGGCCGGGACAGGACCGACTCGTCGAAAACCTTGCGGCCCGTCGCCGGGTCCAATCGATAGGTCTCGACCAAGAAATCGAGCATCTCGTCGTCGACCACAGCCGGCAGGCCCTGCAAATCCCCAGGGCCATAGCAGCAATTCTCTTCGATCCACTCCGCCGCGAAATAGCCGAGAGAGCACGCTTGACCCTCCCATGAAGGGCGGAACACTACTGACCGACAGACCGCAACCGGGCACGCTCAGAAGCCGGCATATTGCCCGGAATCCGCGGACTGTAGGCGCCACGGGCGCCGCGCCGCTGCGGCTTCTTACCAGACACATCGTCCGGCAGGCGAAGCGCTGCAAGTAGCTGCTTCAGCAGGTTCGCGGTCGTGTTGGCCTTGTCCAGAGCCGAATTCACGACCAGTACGGAAGTCGCCTCATCCAGATCGGAGCGGAGAGTGCACCAGGCATCAGCGCCGCCACGGAGCAGCTCGTCGAGCTTGTCGAGTCGATCCTTCGCACGACACGCCTCGGTCAACTGGACCAACTGCGGCGCATCCAGCTCGTGAGCGTCGGTAATCGCCGTCCAGAGCGCCTGGCCGCCGGCAGCGAGATCGGGCATCTCCACGACAGCCTCCTTGGCTACTCAGGGTGACATTTCAGGGGTCCGAACTGCGAGACACCTCCCCGCCGGGTTACGGCCGGTCCGCGGCTCAGGGGTCACCCCCCACCTTTCACGATCCGGTCCGTCGCCAGCCGTAGTTGCAGCGTCGGCACTCCGGGAGGATGGGCGATCCCTCGCCGCCGTCGCGGATTGCGATTGAGTGTCCGCGGGTCTTTGGGTTGTCAGGGGTGAAGGGCTGGCCGCAGGTCACGCAGTGGGTCGCTGCCCGGTAGGTGGGATCTCTGGCGGCCCGTTCATAGGTGAGGTCGTAGCCGCGTTCCCGTTTGCTGGGCCGCTGCTTTTCGTGGGCTGCACGGCATTCGGGGCACCGGCCAGGGCCTTGGTGAAGTTCGGGACAGTCAGGGTCGGAACAGACAACCCAGCGGCTCACGACGTCAAATACCCGACGAGGTTGGGGTTGTCTCGTAGCACGGTGAGTGTTGGCGATTCCCATGCTCGGATGACGGACTCCTCGCGATCATCGCGGTCTTTGCCTAGGCCGTGCCAGTCACTGGCGCCCATGACGACCTCGGCGAGTGCGTGCATCACCTCATGCCACAGGGTGAGCCGCATGGTGTCGGGGCTCTGCTCGGGGTTTAGGGAGATGATGGTTCGCATCGGGTTGGTGTGGCCGTAGTCGCCAGTGCGTTGCGTCTCGTGCTCGGCGCGCATCCAGTCGTCGGGGTCGACGGTCACGGTGAAGGTGATTGTGCCGACCTTGATGGACGTGGGCATCTTCACCGCCATCGGTCGACTCCTCAGAAGTCGGGCCATGCCCCCGGAGAGTGACGCTCTCGCCGGGGTGCTTGATTGGGTGGCTGTTGGGAATGTTCCGCGGGTCACGGTGTGTTCACGCCGACCGGCTTTAGGGTGCAGACTCTCCAACGAGGACAGTCTGCCGTGTAGTTACACGCTTGTCAAGCACCCGGTGTGTTGGCCCATTCCTGCCGATAGTCAGGGTGATCGCTGTAGACCGAGGCGATGGCGCGGATTGTTCCGCACACGCCTCGCGGCCATCGGTCTTCGTCACAGAATGGGCAGGTCCATTCGTCGTCGCTCCGTAGCGGACTGTCTTCGGATACTTGCTGGATCTTGTGAATCTCCATGATTGCCCGCTTTGCTTTGCACTCGGCCAGGATGCGGGCCGGGTCGGTCTGCCGCATGATCGTCTCGTCCGGATTGAATTCGGTTGCGCCATAGTCGGCTCGGCCTGACTGAATATCAGCGGCGTCTGCCTCATCCTCGGCGATGCGGGCCAGCAAGAACTCGGTGATTTTCATCCTGTCATCGTCTCCCGGCTGAGGTTGTAGGCGAGCATCTGGGTGACCAGGTCGTCAAGCGGCTGCCCCCGGAACCAGGAGGCTGAGCAGGCAGCACAGACCACAGCCCGCACCAACCACTGATTGTCGGCGGTGTACCCGTTGTCGTCTTCGGGTCCGGTCCATTCGATGGTCAGGGCGGGGCGGCGGACTGTTTCGCCGTCTTGCCGGGCGGTGACGGTGTCGGCGCCGCAGTCGGGGCAGCGGACACCACGCGCCCAGCGTGGCCGGGTGGGGTTGAGCCTGAGCGCGGTGGTGGCCGCGTTGGTCCACTGCCGGATCTTGTCGGTCCACCATTCGAGGGCGTCGCCGTCGGTGTGTTCGGCGTCGAGCCGGGTGGCTAGTAGGCGGAGGTTGCCGGGGGTGTTGCGTCGGGTTTCGCCGGCGTGTTCCATGACGGCTTCGGACACGGTGGTGGTGATGTCGATGAGCAGTGACACGACGTCGGCGGAGATGGGTAGCCTGGCGCGTCCGCCTGCGCCTCCGGTGCCGGTGCCTTGGTAGGCGGTGGCGGCTTCCAGTTGTTCCCACAGCGATGGGAGGGTGTGCCATTCGGCGGTTCCGCCGTCTCGGTGCAGGCGGAGTCTTTGGCGGACGATGAGCTTGTCGATGGCTTTGTGCAGGTCGTCGATGCCGGCTGTCACCGCAGCAGGCCTCTGATGATGGTCGCCTGGTATTCGGCGAGGAACGCGGCGGACAGTTGTTCGGCGGCGGTGGGTGAGAAGCCGGCGCGTTCGAGGATGGCGCGGTAGCCGGCGCCGAGCGCGGCCATCGTTTCGAACTCCTCGGTTATCGCTTTGAGCATCGCGTCGGTCATGGTCATTCGTCCTCGGCCTTCCATGTGGCGTTGACGAGGATGTCCCAGCCGCGCCTGTCGTCAGGTTCGGCTTCGTAGGCTGCATCAGCTACAGCAGTGAAGATCGCGTCGGCGACGGAATCTCCAGCCATGGCGGGAACCTCCACGGTGATCACGTATGCACCGCTCGTGTTGTCGCATCCGCCGCAGGTGATCCGTGGGGCGTCAGTCATCGGTCAGTCCAAGCATCGGCAGCAGGTCCCGGCACCCGTGGCGGTACAGCACCGCCGCGCAGGCCAACCGCTCCGCGGCTGTGGTGGGTCCGCGGTTCCCGAGCGCCCTCATCACTTGGTCGCTGGCGGTTGGGTCGATCTGCCGGCCGACCCAGTTGGGTGGCTTGTCGTCGTAGAGGTCGGCGGTGGTGGTGGTCATGCTGCACCGACCTTGGTAGCCCAGGCGGCGACAGCCGGGGGGAGACTGTCGATGGTGTGACGGGCCAGGGTGGGGACGCTGTAGCCGGCGGCGAGCACGGCGCCGATGTGGGCGAGGGCGAGGGCGTCCGCTTCGTCGGAGTTGGCGAGGTCGACGTCGGGGAACAATTTGGACATGGCTACGGCGACGGCGGCTTTGTCGCCGCGTCCGGTGCCGGTGGCCCATTTGGCCCGGGTGGTTGGGCTGACCATGCAGACGGGGATGTCGCGTCGGTGTAGTGCGCTGACCACGGCCCACCATGCCCCGGCTCGATCCCAGGTGGATCCGCCGGGCTGGCCGTGGCTCGGTGCTTCGATGACGATCTGGTCGTCGTCGCCGATGTCGGCGAGTATTTGGCCAGCCATCCGGTGAATTCGAAGGGCTCGGTCGGTGAGGGTGTCACCGCGTTTGCCGGTGCTGGTGATGTGCCAGGTGTAGGCCTGCCCGTCGGGGTGGATGCGGGCTAGACCTGTGCAAGTCAAAGAGAGATCCAGGCCAACGATGCTCATGGGGTCTCCGTTTTCTGTTTCAGGGGGTGGACAGGGGGGTGGCGGCCAGGGGTGGACACAGGGGTGGACAGGGGTGGACAGGGGTGGACATGTCCACCCCTGGCATGATGCTTCTCCTTCTCTTGTGCTTACCGTCGCCCGGGATTAGGCGACGGAAGATGTTGGGCCGGAAAGGATCTCGGCCTTGCGTGCCGCGCACAGCGGCACAACAAAGTCGGACGGCACACCGGCCTTGACAGCCCAGTGGTAGACGTCCACTAGCGCCGGTATCGATGTGGACGCTGCGATGGCCCGCAGGATCCTGTCCGGCACCTCCTGCCGCTTCGCTGCCGCAGCGGCCGGCGCATCGTCCATCTTCGCGAACGTCAACGGCTGCACCAGGTTCTTGTGCTTGCGCCACTGCCGCACCCACATCGCGTGCTGCACCGCCTCCCACCCGGCAGCAATGTCAAGCTCATGCAAAGTGCAGGTGCCGGTGCCAACCGGCAGGTGAATGACGACGGCCCTGTCCTGGTCGACGCTGATGGGCTCCCGATCACCGGTTGCCGGGTGGTAGATGACGCCGCGGGAGTAGATGGCCAACTGCATCGCAATGGACGTCTGACCGAAGGTGACGGCATGCCGACCGGTCTTCAGATCCATCACTCGGACGATGCCGGTCTTCCGGTGCCTGCCGATAACGTCGGCGGTGCCGGCGATCTGCAACTCGTCCAGCACAAGGAACCGTTCGGCGGCAAGGACTTCCCAGTCCTGCATAGCAGTCCGGTAGGCGTCAATGTCGCTCTTCAGTGTGGCGGGTATCTTCGGGTCGCGGCCGGCGTTGATCTCCTCCACGAACTGGTGTAGCGCGGTGCCTAGGTTGGCGGCGGCGCCGGACGCGGCGGCGTCCATCGAGTCGGCGCAGATCTGATCCAATGCCCGCTTGGCGGCCTTCTCCTCTTCGGTGTGACCGCGGTCGATGGCCGACTGCAGCGCGGTGGCTTTCGCGGCGGCCAGCGCCACCAGGTCGGGACGGGAGGACAGCCCAGCGGCGACCTGCCGGAGTTTCCACAGCTCCAGGTTGTAGCGGTCGTCGAGGGTGTCAGCGACGGTGGTCGCACGGGTGTAGGCGATGGGTTTGCCGCCGCCCGGCGGGACGACCATTGGTCTGCCGTAGCGGTCCCTTGTGATTCCAGTTGCGCCGCCGGGCATGGCCGGAGCATCGAACAGGTCGGTCATGATGCCGCCGTCCCGAACTGCTTGCGGATCGAGTAGCCGTAGCGCCTGTCGGTCTCACCGCGCATACCCTCCGCGACAAGCACATCCCCGAGCGCGCCGAAAAGTTCCAGCGCCGCAACGGGCCCGCAGTTGTCGTCCTGCAACGCCATCGCCAGCAGGTCACCGGCGGGTTGGTGCATTGACACGTGGATGGTGCCGCCCTTGCGGACCGCGTTGATCTGGGCGGAGTCGCCGAAGTGGAGTTCGGTGTAGCTCACGACGGCACCTCGTCGTCGTCGAGGTAGGCCAAGCGGTCGTCGGCGAATTGGGTTCCGACGGCCCAGCCGACGAGGGCGGCGAGGGCGCAGGCGCCGCCCAGCCACAGGATGACGGTGACCGGGTTCATCGGGTCCGCCTGGTGGTCATGGCGTACAGCAGCGCCGGGGTGGGGATTGCGTGGTCGCTGCGGGCATGCCTCGGTGGGCGCGGGGCGTATTGGGGGAGATTCGACGGGCTGAAACCGCGGCGCTGTTGCCCGCCGGCGGCGGCTCGTAGTGCGCACAGCAGCGGCAAGGTGGGGAACTCGAGGTCGCCGCGGGCATGGGCTGGGGGGCGCGGGATGATGCCTCCGGTGGCGGACCGGGGGACGCGTTCTGCGTTGAACATGGCGAGTAGGGAGCGGGGGTGGATAGGCCGCGGGCGGTGGACGTAAGTCAAAAGCCGGCGGAGGATTCCGCGCCGGCGTCACCAAAGGCGGACGAGTCATACAACTCCGACCACCTGACGCAATACCTGTCGCCTACACCATCGACCCGACAGTCGAGGCCGACTTCTGGCAGGCCCGGCTGATCCACGAACACATCCAGCAATTTGCCCGGTCCCGGCGTACCGCGCCATGGGCTGTCCTCGGTGCCGTCCTCAACCGCGTCAGCGCTGCTGTAGAGCCCGCCACCGTCCTACCCCCCCTCATCGGGGGTGAAGGGTCGCTGAACCAATTCATCGCGTTGGTGGGCCGCTCAGGGGGCGGGAAAGGTGCAGCGGAAGCCGCAGCCGCAGATGTGATCGACCTGCCGGCCACCAAGAAGGCCGGCATCGGCTCCGGTGAGGGCATCCTCCACCAGTACGCCAAATATCACCCCCAGACGAAAACCGAACCCGGCGGGGTCGAGCAGCACACCACCCGCGTCGTGTTCACCGCAGCTGAGGTTGACCAGCTATCGGCACTCAAGGGCCGCACCGGGTCCACCCTGCTCCCGATGCTGCGCGACGCCTGGTCCGGCGCCCAGCTGTCATTCGCCTACGTCGACGAGACGAAGCGGCTGCACGTCGACACCCACGCCTACCGCTTGTGCCTGACCGTCGGTGTGCAGCCCGGCCGGGCATCCGTCCTCCTCGATGACGTCGACGGCGGCACACCACAGCGTTTCCTGTGGCTACCCACCACCGACCCCGACATCCCCTCAGTGGCGCCGGACAATCCCGGACGTTGGGGTAGCTGGCGGATGCCGGACCTACCCACTGTTGATTTGTTCACCGGGCGTCGACCCATCACGGTTTGCGACGAAGCCGTCGCCGCCATTGACGCCGCCGCTGTCGCTCGACACCGCGGAGACGGCGACGCCATCGACGGACACGCCTTGTTGTGCCGTCTCAAGGCCGCCGCCGCGCTCGCCGCGCTGGACGGCCGGCTAGAAGTTCGGGGTGACGACTGGGCACTGTCGCAAGTCCTGATGGCCGTATCTGATGCCACCCGCGACACAGTGCGGCGGCAGCTGTCCAAGGTCTTCGCCGACGCCAACAGGGCCAAGGGCAGGGCTGACGGCGAGCGGGCCGTGATGGCTGACGAAGTGAGGGATGAGGCGGCCCTTCACCGGGTGGTCGAGGCCATCCGCCGGGCTCTCGCCGGCGGCCCGTTGTCCCGCGCGAAGGTCCGCAAGACGATCAACAGCAGAGATCGGGAGTACTTCGAGGCGGCGCTTCGGGCGTTGATTTCGGTGGGCGATATCACCGAGACAGAAGCGGACAACGATGGCATTCCGGGCTCGATTCTGGGGTGGTCGAAATGAGGCGCAGGGGTGGACACAGGGGTGGACATGTCCACCCCTGTACTCCAGGAAAAACAAAATCCGATTACACAGAGTCATGACATATCGGACAAAGGTTACAAATATCTTCAATATACGAAGCGTGCGCGAAGGAGCCAAAAAGCCGGGGGGAAGCTCCTTGTCGCCGCGTTTCTTCTGCCACTCGGCAAGCTTGTAGCTCGCCAGGTCTGTCGGAAACTGCTGCATGGTGAAGTGGCCGTCGTAGTCGTCGTGCGTCGTCAGGTACGTCGACAAGCCGTGGTCCGGGGAGATCGACGCCTCGAAATACTCCAACGCCAACGCTAATAGGCGATCTCGATGGGTATAGGTCACCCCGTCGCCGATGCCCCACATTTTCAGCATGGGCCACCGCTGCCGAGTGGCCGTCCGAAGCGCCATCACAACGCCGAAGTTCCAAGGGCGCGCTAGGACTTCGGCGAGGAAGGGGCATCCGGCTCCGGCCGACTCAGCGACGCCTTCTGCATCGTGCCCTCGACAAGCATCCATTGGGATTCAAGAATGCCCTTACGGATCTTGCGGACACCCTCGCGGGTCATGATCGGCTCGGCCGGGATCTCGACAGTATCGAGATCGACGACATCCTCACCGCCCTGCCAGATCCCGACGATGCATCGGGTCAGCAGCAGCTCGGCCGGGTCCAGCGACTCGTCCTCTTTGAACAATCCCTGCAGCCATTCGTTGTCTTCAACGTTGTTCGCCCGAACGACGATGGTCTTCTTCCCGCCGCCGGTCGGGTAGACAGTGACCTTGGCCAGCGGTGGCCGGCCAATCCACGCATCGAAATCGAACAGATCGGCGGGGGTCGCCTTGGTAGGCATGGGTTCTCCTCGGGTGATGGTGGGTGATGGGTGAATGGAGAGACCCGGCGGACGCGTTCACCCAACACGCCCGCCGGGCCGATTGATTGATCAGGCCGCGATGACACCGAAGCCTGCGTCGCCGCGCTGCAGGAAACCGATCTCGACCTTCTCCGTTTCCCCATTTGGGGCGGTGAGGGGATTGACCTTGGAAACCATGTACTTGAAGTACACGTAGTCCTGGCCGATCGCGACGGCGGTGTCCTCTGGGACGCCGGGCCGCAGGGCGATGTAGCCCTCCTCGCGGGGGACGAAGATCTTCGTCGGATCGGTGGCGGACAGGGTGCCGGTCGCGGTGCGATCTCGGCGCATGGTCGCGTTGCCCTCATAGTTGTCCGTGGTGGGAATCTGCGACTTCCCCTTGTCCTTGTAGGACTTCTCGTCGATGGTGTCCGGGTCGGTGAACTGGAAAGTCGAAGATCCGACGACGAGGGCGCCGGCAATATCGGTGCCAGCTGCCCACTGAGTCGCAGTGATGGCTGCGAGGTTGGCGGGAATACTGGTACCCTTGAAATAGCGGGCCGCGGTTCCCTCGTCCTGGAATGTCATGGTCATGGCGGGTCACTTTCCCTTCGGTGCTGGCTTGGGTGCTGGCGTGCTGACTGCGGTGGTCTTCGTGGGTTCCTTTTCCGCTGCGGCGTCGATCGCCTTACGAATGTCGGACCCGCTTTGCGCGTATTTCGTCACAGCGCATCCCCTTTCCAAGGGCGTGAGAAAACGAACCGAACAGCCGGACGGCAGTCGGTTGGCGGGTGAAGTTTTCAGGTGATGGTGGTGGAGAAGTCGGCAACGAAGTAGGCGCAGTTGCCTATCTGCTCGTCGGCGCCCATGAAACGCGTCAGATCGTTGGTGAATGCCGAGCAGCGCTTACCGTCGATCACTGGGCGGACCTTCGTTAGGATCGACTCGCACCGCTCGGCAAGCCACTCCGCATCTCCCACCGGCTCACCGGTGGAACCGTTCGGCACAACGGCTGTGATGGTCAGGCGGACACCGGCACGGCGGTCGTCGGCCTTGCCTCGATACGTGTCGGAGAACCGGCTCCCGGTCAGTGGAGTGACCACGACGAACCGCCTAGGGGTCACCGTGTCGATCACCCGGCCGGGGTAAACCTTCACCGGTGGGTTGGTCGGGAGGGATGCCGTCAGCAGTGCCACCGTGGCGTCCATCAGGCTCACCGGAACAGCCCCGCCACGATCTCGCTGACGTACTTCTCCAAATTGTCGCCCTCCGGCTCCAAAGCCGGCAGCAGGAACGGCCGACCACCAGGCAGGCTCGGCGTGCCGAACTCGAAGATCGCGCCGCCCTTACCGCGAGTCTCAATGACTGCGGCGATCTCATCGCCCGAGTCCTCGATCTCGAACGTGATGTCGTCGGTGTGCAAGTGTTTAGGCGCCAACCCGACCGCGGTCTTCTTCACGTTCAATGCACCCTTGAACACCGTCTTACGGACCTCGCCAGCTATCTCCGACCCGGCCCGGTGAAACATTGCGGCAACATCATCGGCGTCACTCATCCGGTGATCACCTGCACCTCGTACCGGGCGAGCACGATGAAATCACCGCCGGGCAAACTGGCCACGATCAACTCACGGCCAACGTTCGCCGCGGTCGGGGAATCAGTGATCCTGATGCTGTCGCCGGCCAGGAACGACGGCGCCGACACAGACACCGCGAACGTCGGACGCTGCACGATAACGACATCGCCACCCACCGGCGCCTGCGATCCTGCCGATGGCATTTTCAACCATCCTGGCCCGGAGTAGATCTGTTCCGGAACGCCGGGAGTCTCAACGCCCGTCTCCGGGTCACGGGGACCGGTCACAGGACTGGGCCTGGTGACCACGCACAAGTCGTGCAGCAGCTCACGCTCGGCTGCCGCCCGACCCTCCTGCAAAGTGCTCAGGGCGGACATCAGATCTCGCCGTTCGTCACTAGTCGGACTGAGCTGAACCGCCGCTGCGTCGCGCTGCGGAGCAAGTCGCCCCAGTCGCTGACTGCGATGTACAGGGCGCCGGACGCCAGCGCGGCATCCCGCGAGAAGCTATACTCCCCGGAGATGGACTCCTGCGATCGGCCGTCAGGATTCCGGATCACCCTCACGACCGCCCACACCTCTGCCCGCTCGACAGCAGAGCGCCTGATGGTCGGCGGCACCGCGTTGATTCGATCCAGAAGGTCAGGAATCCGCCCGAGGATCAAGTCCTCGGCATCCTCCAGAAGTACGGTGGCCCACGCCGTTTCAGCGACGGTGAGATCCCGGGGGATACGGCTCTGGACATCCGCTACAGCAGCTAGAGCCACAGCGATCACCTCACTCGTCCTGGCACGGACCCTCAGGCAACATGCGTTTCATTGATCAGCGGTACTGCCTTGCCGGGCAGCAATGCGTCCCAATTGGCCCGCACGAGCTGCGCTGGCACCTGAGACGCCGGGGTCAGATTCACCGTGGAATCCTTGGCGTTCGCGACCTGATCCGGTGAACACAGACGCACCCGCCGCGGCGGCATCATCCGACCCCGGCGGTACATCAGGACTTGCCGCGCTGATTCTCCGGCGTCGGCTTGCCGGACGTCACACCGGAGAGGGTGTAGTTGTCGTTCGGCGTCGAGTCCGGATCGGTGCCGAAGTAACCTTGCTCTTCGGCCTCGTCGAACTTCGCCTGCACCTCGGCCTGGCCGGCGTCACTCTTCTTCGTTTCCACCATGTTGCCGTCCCACCTGGTGCCCTCGCCGTAGGCTGTCGCCTTGTCTGAGGAGTACCAGCCGACGATCCGCTCGGGCTCGTAGTCATCGTCGGTGCTGGTCTGGGTTACGTTCAGGGTAGGACCGCCCACCGACGAGGCTGGAAACAGGATGGCTGTCTAATGGCTACCGATGTCGCCCGCTCAAACTATGAAATGAAGAAGCCCGCCGCCTGTCTGTGCAGGTGGCGGGCTGTTTCACTGTGTGCGCCCGGAGGGATTCGAACCCCCAGTCTTCTGATCCGTAGTCAGATGCCTTATCCGTTGGGCCACGGGCGCAGGTGCTGCTGTTCAGTTGATCTTCCGCGGAAGCGGAGGGATTTGAACCCTCGGTGCCCTTGACGAGCACAACACATTAGCAGTGTGTCCCATTCGGCCGCTCTGGCACGCTTCCCCAGTGCCACCGTAAGGAGGCCACCGACCGCTCAGGTTACCCGGCGGAGCGCATACGGCGCAAAGCCGCTGATGCGGCCTCGCGGACCTACGAGCGAGGCTTCATCCCCGACCGCGCCGCCGCCAGGAAGCTATCCAGCGCGGCCGGATCAGCCAGGGCGTCCTTGGATACCGCCTTCTCGACGGGCGTGCCGGCCAGGATCCGCTTCACCGGCACCTCGCACTTCTTGCCGTTGAGCGTCCGCGGGATCGACGTCACCTCGATGACCGACCCGGGCACGTGCCGGGGCGACAGGTCAGAACGGATCGACGCCCGGAGTCTTCCTGCCACCGCGGCAATGTCGTGACCTGCATCCAGCACCAGGAACAGCAGCAGGTCCCCTTCGCCGGCCGAGCCCGACGTGTCGATCACCAGCGAGTCGACGACGCCTGGTTCGGACTCGACCACCCGGTAGAACTCGGCGGTGCCCATCCGCACTCCGCCCCGGTTCAGGGTGGCGTCCGAGCGGCCCTCGATCACGCAGG
>JAABUS010003754.1_pt1 | contig 23717 bp, 25 predicted proteins | sample 5560161 | NCBI WGS metagenome assembly JAABUS01 (sample SAMN10711885, study PRJNA513376) | rock metagenome | isolation source: Antarctica rocks | place: Antarctica: Victoria Land, Trio Nunatak nord | collected 2016-01-04
CGACTTCCATCACCTGACGTCAGCGCACGGCTGGGCCGTCGACATCGGCCTGCGGGCCGGGCTCGAGCTGCACAACCGCGGCTACCTTGCGCTGCGCGCGATGGCGCCTCCGCCGGCGTACCTGCCCTCCGGCCACTTCCTGTGAGTGCCGACGACTTCGTGGTGCAGACCGAACGGTTGCTGCTGCGTCGCTGGCGAGACGATGACCGCGAGCCGTTCGCGGCGATGAACGCCGACCCCGAAGTGATGCGCTACTTCCCAGCACCGATGACCCGAGAGGCCAGCGACGCGTTCGTGCGGCGCATAGAGTCGCGGTTCGAGCAGTACGGCGTTGGCCTGTGGGCGCTCGAGCTGCGTGACACAGGCGACTTCCTCGGTTTCACTGGGCTCAATCCGATGCCCGAGGGAGTTCCAGGCGAGGGTGGTTGGGAGGTCGGCTGGCGGCTCGCTCGGAGGGCCTGGGGCCAGGGATATGCGACCGAGGCCGGCCGCGTGGCTCTCTTCGTCGCGTTCGGGCGGCTTGCGCTGCCTGAGGTGTGGTCGCTCACCGCCGCGACTAACACCTTGTCGCGAGCCGTCATGATGCGGCTCGGCCTCGTGCACGTGGCGACCGCGGATCACACGTCGGTGCCCGACGGCCCGCTACGCGAGCACGTCTTCTACCGCATCCAGAAGAGTCAGTGGAAGGCGTCGGCCCTCTCCCGCTGACCGCTCGTCTCCCGGCGCCCGCGTTGTCGGCGGCCACGCCTAACAAGTCAACGTGGCAGATGCGCTGCGCCCACGGCACGTTTGTCTTGCGCACAAGCCAGCTGGTTTGTTCACATGGCAAACGCCGTGCGGGGGGCAGAAACGACCGCGCTTAGAGGCCGGGGGCTCCCCAGAGGGCCATCCACCGACCGAGCTCGGCCTCGACGGGGAGGTCGTCGGTGAGTACGCCGCGTGCCTGGATCTCGAGCGCGTTGTCGCGGCGGTCGCCGTCCTGGGGGGCGAACGGGTAGAAGGTCCCCTGCTTGTACAGGTAGACCAACGCGAGCCGACGCCCCGCGGCGTCATGAAATCCCACCACCGAGCACAACAGGCTGGGCCCGAAGCCGGCGTTCTCCAGCGAGGAGTTGACGGCGTGCACCTCGGTGACCAGCTCCGACACCTCGCTCGGGTCGCGCCGGCAGACGAGCCAGGTGAAACCGAAGCTGTCGGTGGACCGCTCGACCTTCGGTCCTCCATCGGAGTCGAGAAGCTGCTGGACGTCGTCTTGGGTGGTGGCGAACGCTCCGCCCTCGGCGGCGCGATAGCACACCGATGCGACTCCGGTGGGCTTGAATCCCGCCGCAGCCTCCAGGGTGATAGCGGCGCCGGGCACCGCAAACAGATTGTCGAGGTTGGCCTTCGGCGGGTCACTGCGACCGCCGAACACGTTCTTGAGGAAGCCCACACCCGATCCTTACACGTTTGGTCGTCGCGTCCGGCGTTCGAGCGCGTGGCTCACGTCAGCTGGTTGGGGTCAGTTGGTGCGATCAGCCGGTGCGGTCAGCCGGTGGGGCGGGACAGGTCGCCCGAGATCTTGGCGAGCTGCTCCAACCGCTGCTCCAGCGGCGGATGCGTCGCGAACAGCGCGCTGAGCGACTTCTTGTTGATCGCCGGGGCGAACAGCAACGCGCTGGCACCCTCGACCTGGCGCAGGTCACGGGTCGGGATGCGCGCCATGTCGCCGGAGATCTTGGTCAGCGCCGACGCCAGCGCCGATGGCTGCCCGGTCAGGTAGGCACCGGACCGGTCGGCCGACAGCTCGCGGTAGCGGCTGAGCACACGAGTCAGCACGAAGGAGATGAAGTAGACGAGGATGCTGCCCAGCCAGATGACGAGGAACGGCAGCGCGTTGTTGTCGCGCCGCCCGCCGCCGAAGTACATGCCCCACCGCATCACCAGACCGGCCGCGACGCCGAGGAATCCGGCGACCGTCATCACCGTCACGTCGCGGTGGGCGACGTGCGAGAGCTCGTGCGCGAGCACCCCTTCGAGCTCTTCCCGGTCGAGCCGGCGCATGATCCCCGTCGTCACGCAGACGACCGAGTGGCTGGGGCTGCGACCGGTCGCGAACGCGTTGGGGATGTCGGTGTCGGAGATCGCCACCCGCGGCTTGGGCATGTCGGCGAGCACGCACAGCCGGTCGATCATCCCGTGCAGCTCGGGCGCCTCGTTGGGGCTGACCTCACGGGCGCGCATGGCCTTCATCGACAGCTTGTCAGAGAAGTACCACTGCCCTAGACCGAATGCTGCGGCCAGGAACAGGACGAACGGCCCGGAGAGGTTCGTGAAGAGCGCCAGCCCAACGAAGACCGAGACGTAGAGGGCACCCAGCAGCAGCATGACCGTCGACATACGGGCGACCAGCCCTGCGTCGCTGCGGAATCGGGTTCGTGCCATCGAGTCAGCGCCTCATTTCTTGGTGAAGGATGCTACCCAGTACGACGCCTGACACCCGCCGTTTGTTCCTCCCGATTCGTCCGACTGGACGCGGAGGAAGCCAGCCTGGGCTGACCGGACGAATCGGAGGTGGGCACCGGCTCAGCCCGGGATGAGACCGTCCCCGCTGAGCAGGTCGCGCACCTCGGCCAGGCTGGCCGAGGTGTGCGGCAGCAACAGCTGCGAAGGCACCAGCGCATCGAGCGCCACCGGAGCGCCGAGCTCGCGGACCCGGTCGAGCAGGGCGCCGAGAGCGGACCCGAAGTTGGCCTCGTCACCCGCCTCGATCGCGGCCTCGAGCTTATCGTCGAGCTCGTTGAGCACAGCGAGGTGCTCGTCGCCAAGCTCGAACTGGCCCTCACTGAGGATACGGATGATCATGCCTTGTCCTCCTGGCTCGACGGTGCCGTCTGCCCTTCGATCTGGGCGGGGGCGGACCCGCCCTCCACCTGGCCTCGCATCCGGGCGAGCTCGACCTCGACCTCATTGGTCGAGGACATCTGCTCGAGCTCGCGGGTGATGTCGTCCTTGCCGCCCGTCGAATGGTCTTCGAGCGCGCCGGAGGCGATCAGCTCGTCGACGGCGCTGGCGCGCGCCTGCATCTGCGCGGTCTTGTCCTCGGCCCGCTCCACGGCCATGCCGACGTCACCCATCTCCTCCGACACCCCGGAGAAGGCCTCGTTGATCTTGGTCTGCGCCTCGGCCGCGGTGTAGGTGGCCTTGAGGGTCTCTTTCTTGGTACGGAACGCCTCGACCTTGGCTTGGAGACGCTGCGACGCGGTTGTCAGCCTCTCCTCCTCGGCCAGCAGGTTGCCGTGCTGGGTGGCAAGGTCGGCCCCTTGCTGCTGCAACGCGGATCGCCGGGTCAGTGCCTCACGAGCCAAGTCCTCGCGTCCAGCGGACAGTGCCTGCTGGGCCTGCTGCTGGAGTTTGCCGGACTGCTGGTCGAGCTGCTGCATCTGAAGCTCGAGCCGCTTGCGGCTGGTGGCGACGTCGGCCAGACCTCGGCGTACTTTGCGCAACAGCTCCTGCTGTTTGGTGTAGCTGTAGTCCAACGTCTCGCGTGGGTCCTCTGCGGCGTCGAGTGCCGTGTTGGCCTTGGACCGGAAGATCAAGGCGATTCGCTTCATGACGCTGCTCATCGAGTCGGCCTACCCCTTCTCCTTGCTGCGGCGCACGGTCGATTCGCCGTACGACGTCAACCCTACGGGCCGCTCTCCTGGCTGGCTACGGCGCTGCTCGAGCCAGGTAGGCTGCGCCCAACAGCGAGTGCCCGGAGCGGGCGCAACACCGGTCTCAGGAGCGAGAGCACCCTTCGTGTTTGGTCGACGTAAAGCAGAGACAGGACCGGCGACGACCGACGAGGTCGCCCGGCCGAGCGGGAAAGGTCGGCCAACGCCGAGTCGCAAAGAGGCCGAAGCCGCCCGCAAGAAGCGGATCGCTCCGCCGCGCACCCGCAAGGAGGTCAGCGCACAACGTCGCGAGAAGTCGCGGGAGTCCAAGCTGGCACAACGCGCCGCCCTGGCGGGGACCGGTGACGACAGCTACCTTCCTGCCCGCGACCAAGGTCCGGTCAGGCGGTTCCTGCGCAATTACGTCGACAGTCACCGCACTATCGGCGAGTTCATGCTTCCAATCTTCTTCGTGATCTTCCTCTTGGTTTACGTCAACCAGGAGTGGGCGCAGCGGTTCAGCTCAAGCGCGTTCCTTGCCGTGATAGCGCTGATGATCCTTGACGCGGTCCGCATGGTGCGGGGGAGCAAGAGCGCCCTTCGCAAGAAGTTCGGCGAAGACGCGGTCAAGGGCAACACCATGTACACGTTGCTGCGTTCGTGGCAGATGCGCCGCCTCCGGCTTCCCAAGCCGCAGGTGAAGGCTGGCGAAAGCATTTGAGCTGCGCGCTCCCCGTCCGCAGTTGGGTCCGCCCGTAGGGTCGGGTCATGGACTTCAGACACCTCGGCTCATCCGGTCTCAAGGTCAGCGAGATCAGTTACGGCAACTGGCTGACTCACGGCTCACAGATCGAGGAAGCGCAAGCTCGCGCCTGCGTCCGGCAGGCTCTCGACGACGGCATCACGACCTTCGACACCGCCGATGCCTATGCGAACACCAAAGCCGAGTCTGTACTGGGTCGAGCGCTGGAGGGCGTTCGGCGCGAGTCGGTCGAGATCCTCACCAAGGTGTACTGGCCGACAGGTCCGGGCGGCCCGAACGACTCCGGGTTGTCGCGCAAGCACATCCACGAGTCGGTCAACAGCAGCCTGACGCGCCTCAAGACCGACCATCTCGACCTCTTGCAGGCGCATCGGTACGACCAGCTGACGCCACTCGAGGAAACCATGGAGGCGTTCGCCGACGTCGTGCACGCAGGCAAGGCGCTCTATATCGGAGTGTCAGAGTGGACGGCCGAACAGATCCGCGCCGGGCACGTGCTGGCCCGCGAGCTGAGGATCCCGTTTGTATCCAACCAGCCGCAGTACAACATGCTCTGGCGCGTCATCGAAGCCGAAGTCATTCCTACCTGCGCCGAGCTTGGGGTCGGGCAGGTGGTCTGGTCACCGATCGCGCAAGGCGTCCTCACCGGCAAGTACCTGCCGGGTGACCAGCCGCCGGCGAGCTCGCGGGCGGCCGACAAGGAGGCTGGCTCCTCGATCCGCGACCGCCTCAACGACGACATCCTCACCCGGGTCCAGCAGCTGGCGCCGATCGCCTCTGAGGTCGGCCTGTCGATGGCGCAGCTCGCGATCGCCTGGGTGCTCACCAACCCGGCGATCTCGTCGGCGATCATCGGAGCGTCGCGGCCGGAACAGGTGAGCGAGAACGTCTTTGCGGCCGGACACAAGCTCGACGATGACGTCTTGAAGGCGATCGACGACGCCCTGGACCCGGTGGTCGAGCGTGAACCTGGCTTGACGACGTCACCGGAGCAGCGCCCCACCTGACTTTCGGGCCCGATCCCGGCGTACCTCCCATTCGTCCGACTGGTTGAGGCACACCATGTGCGCGCTCAGTCGGACGGATCGGATTTGCGTAGGGGCTACTCGGCCGTCAACGACATCGGGCCGTAGACGACGCGGTCGTGCTCGAGCAGGGTCGCCTGCCCGGCACCCTCATCGGCGAGCTCGCGCCACACCTCGCCCAGCCACGACTCGGCGTCGCTCTGCGACGTGAACGCGGGCACCCCCGACTCCAGCGCAACGGGGTCGCCCTCACTGGTCTCGATCCGCCAGGTCCAGGCCATCGGTTGCTCCTTGAAAGGGGTCGTCATGTAGCGGTGGACGTTCGGCAGGGCGGGCATCGGGGTCTGCGGGCCACGGGGATGCATCTCGCCGCTTCCTCTCGTTCGATTCCAGGCGCAGGTCACCATCTCGGCGCCGCAGGTCGAGCCTAGTGTCCCGCCTCGTTCCTCTTCACCCTCCCGAGACACGAAACCGACCACCGAGCCCTTTGACTTGCCCCGCGCGCCATGACACCGTGGCACGCAGCTTGACCCGAGGCAGGGTAAGCCGGTGAAACTCCGGCGCTGACCCGCAACCGTGAAGCGTGCGACACCTCGTCGCGTCGCCAGCCGGAAAACCTGCTCGGGGCGCGGCTCCACAACAACCGTCGAGGTGTGCGGAACGGAGCCGGACAGCGAGGCCCGCGGAAAGTGGGGCTGAGGGGTCCGGGGACGTCTGCGAACCCCCACCGAAAGGCTCCTCAATGGCCACCCTGCGCACGATCGTCGTGACCCTGATGGCGGGCACGTTCCTCCTGGCCGGCCCAGCCGGACCGGCGTCCGCGCTCGGCACATCGACCGGCGCAATCGACGGTCTCCCCCAGCATGCGACGCTCGCCAAGGGTTACACCTACTGGGGGTACTACATGTGGAACGAGAAGCCGTCCGCCTGGGACTACATGCAGGTCGGCGCGAACGACACCAAGCAGCTGCCGGCGGACGGTGACGTCTACGGATTCCGCTGGGCGTTGGTCGTCAAGGACCCGAGGCTGCCGCGCGCGGACGGCGACTTCGACGCGATCTGTGGGAGCGAGAAGGCCGGCGACGGTGAGAAGCGGATCGCGTTCGTGCTCGACTACGGCAGTGAGGCAGACGCCGAGGAAGGTGACCAGGCACCGGCGCCTCGCGGAGTATGCGCCGTGGCCGACGATGGCTTCACCGCCCAACAAGCTCTGCAGACCGTCGCAGCCGTGCGCACCGGCAGCGGTGGTCTCATCTGCGGCATCGACGACTACCCCTCGAAGGGCTGCGGCGACCAGCTCACCGACGTCCAAGAACCCCCGACCGACGAGCCGGTCACGCTTGCTCTTCCCGGCGACGAGGCCACCACGCCCGCGGGCGACGCCGACTCGGCCGCCAGCGACGGTGCCTCCTCCACCGGCTCCAGCGACAACGCGGGCTCGAGCGACAACGCCGACGACGGGTCGGGCGGCACGACGACCGTGATCGTCGCGCTGCTCGCGATCGTCGTCCTCGCTGCCGGCGCCGTCGTGCTGCGACGGCGCAGGAGCTGAGCCGAGGACAGGTCGTCATGCGTCCGGTCGACTCCCCCACCTACGCGCGGTCCCTGCACCCTGGCGCGTGGTGGCTCTGGGCGCTGGGACTCGCGGCTGCCGCGAGCCGCACCGTCAACCCCGTGCTGCTCGCGCTGCTGGTCGCGGTGGCCGGGTACGTCGTGATGGCCCGCCGGTCGCGTGCGCCGTGGGCCTACGCGTACGGCGCCTTCCTGAGGTTGGGACTGGTCATCATCGCCGTACGGATCGTGCTGCAGGCGCTGCTGTCGAGCCAGTCGCAGGGCATCCACGTCATCGTCGACCTCCCGGAGATCCCGTTGCCTGCCTGGGCGGCTGGGTTGAAGCTGGGTGGCCTGGTCACCTGGGAGGCGGTGCTCATCGCCTTCTCCCAAGGCCTGCAGCTCGCCACCATCATCTGCTGCATCGGTGCGGCGAACGCCCTCGCCAGCGCGGGTCGGCTGCTGCGCACCGTGCCCGGCGCCCTCTACGAGGTGGGTGTCGCCGCGGTCGTATCCCTGACGTTCGCACCGCAGCTCGTCGCCGATGCCGCCCGCGTCCGGGCCGCACAGCGACTGCGCGGGTATGACGGCCGCGGGGTCGGCGGCCTGCGGCGGACGGCGATGCCGGTGCTCGAAGGGGCGCTGGGTCGCTCCGTCGAGCTCGCCGCCGCCATGGACAGCCACGGGTACGGCCGATCGAGCCCAGTGCCGGGCACGACCCGACGGCTGACCTCGGCCCTGGTGCTGGGTGGAGTCCTCGGTGTCGGCATCGGCCTCTACGGCCTCCTGGACGCTGGCGTCGGTGGCCTGTTCGGGTTGCCGATTCTGGGACTTGGGGTGGTGCTCGCGGCGGCAGGGTTGGTGGCCGGAGGCCGCCGCACGAACCGCACCCGCTACCGCCCAGACCCGTGGGCGCTGCCCGAGTGGCTGGTCGCCGGGTCGGGGGTGGCCTGTGCCGCCGTGATGTTCGTGGTTGCCGCGCGTTACCCTGCGGCGGCCTACCCGGCGTACCCGTTGGCGGTTCCGTCGGTGCCGCCGCTCGCTCTGGTCTGCATGCTTGTCGGACTGGTACCGGCGTTCGCTGCGCCACCGCCACCCGATCGGCTGCCGACGGCGACGTCCCCCGGTTCGAAGCGCAAGGGCACCCATGCCGAGGAGATCTGGTGATCGTCTTCGACAAGGTGACGTTCACGTACGCCGACGCCCCATCGCCGACGCTCGTCGACCTGACGTTCGACATGCCCGAAGGCGAGCTCTGCCTCGTCGTCGGCGCCACCGGATCAGGCAAGTCGACCCTGCTCAAGTGCATCAACGGGCTGGTGCCTCATTTCACCGGGGGCACCATGGCGGGTGACGTGCTGGTCGACGGCCGCTCCACCCGGACAGATCGCCCACGTGACCTGGTCGACGTGGTCGGCTACGTCGGGCAGGACCCCGTCGCCGGCTTCGTCACCGACTCGGTTGAGGACGAGCTCGCCTACGGCATGGAGTCGCTGGCTATCGCGCCGCCCACCATGCGCAAACGGGTCGAGGAAACGCTTGACCTGCTCGGGCTCTCCGACCTTCGCCGGCGGCCACTGACGACGTTGAGCGGCGGCCAGCAGCAGCGCGTCGCGATCGGGTCGGTGCTGACGACCCACCCGCGGATCCTGGTGCTCGACGAGCCGACCAGCGCCCTCGACCCACAAGGGGCCGAGGAGGTGCTGGCGACACTGCAGCGCCTCGTTCACGACCTCGGACTCACCGTCGTGCTCGCCGAGCACCGGCTCGAGCGAGTCGTCCAGTACGCCGACCAGGTCCTGCTGGTCCCAGGCGGTGGCAGGCCGGTGCAGCTCGGCGCCCCAGCCGACGTGATGAGCCGGTCCCCGATCGCGCCACCCGTGGTCGAGCTCGGTCGACTCGCCGGCTGGAGCCCTCTTCCACTGTCGGTACGCGACGCTCGTCGGTTGGCGGCACCACTGCGGCGCCGGCTCTCCGACAATCCGGCACCTGCCCGGTCTGAAGGGCAGCTGGGCGAACCGCTGGCAACGACGCGGCACCTGGTCGTGACCTACGGCGCCACTTCCGCCGTCCGCGACGTCACCTGGTCTGTTCGACGGGGCGAGATCGCGGCCCTGATGGGCCGTAACGGCGCGGGGAAGTCCTCGCTGCTCAAGGCGATGGTCGGTCTGGTCGCACCGTCGGGAGGCACGGTCGACGTCGCCGGCCTTGACCCCTCGCGTGCCCGCGCCTCTGCTCTCATCAAGGCCGTCGGTCTCGTGCCCCAAAGCCCGAGCGACATCCTGTACGCCGAGTCGGTGGCTGCCGAGTGCGCACAGGCAGACAGCGACGTGCGCGCCCCCGCTGGGACCGCGGAAGGACTCCTCGCCGAGCTCGCTCCCGAGATACTCGCCGACCACCACCCGGGCGACCTTTCTGAGGGGCAGCGGTTGATCCTCGCCCTGTGCGTGGTGCTGGCCGCCGCCCCGCCGTTGCTGCTGCTCGACGAGCCCACTCGCGGGCTCGACTACAGCGCCAAGCACCGGCTTGTCGCAGTCCTGCGACGGCTCGTCTGCCGCGGACAGGGGGTCGTGATGGCCACACACGACGTCGAGCTTGTTGCCGAGGTGGCCACCCGCGTGGTCGTGATGGCCGAGGGCGAGGTCGTCGCCGACGGACCCACGGCCGACGTCGTCGTGTCGTCGCCGGCGTTCGCGCCCCAGGTGGCGAAGATCCTGGCGCCGTTAGCGTGGCTCACGGTCAGCGACGTCGAGACTGCGTTGGAGAGGACATCGTCATGACCGCCGCGGTCCCACCTTCTGACGGCGAACCGCTCATCCGGTTGTCCGGGCGCTCTGCCGTAGTGCTTGCCGCGGTGTCCCTGATCGGCCTCGTCGCGTACTCGTGGCCGTTCTTCGTCGACCCGGGAGCTGCCCTCGACACCTCGCACAGTGGTGACGCTCCCTGGTTCTTCGTCGTGCTGCTCCCGCTGCTAGCCGCCGTCGTGGTCGCAGAGCTGTCGTCGGGCGGCATGGACGCCAAGGCGGTGGCGATGCTCGGCATGCTCGCCGCGGTCGGGGCGGCGCTGCGGGCGCTCGGTCCGGGCGCGGCCGGCCTCGAGCCGAGCTTCATCGTCATCCTGCTTGGCGGCCGGGTCTTCGGACGCGGTTTCGGTTTCGTGCTGGGTGCGTTGACGATCTTTGCCGGCGGCATAGTCACGGGTGGCGTCGGTCCGTGGCTGCCGTTTCAGATGTTCGCGGCGGGTTGGGTGGGGCTGTTCGCCGGGATGCTGCCGAGGTGGCGTGGCCGCGCCGAGGTGGCGGCTCTGGCGGCGTACGGGGTGGTTGCCGGGTTGGCGTACGGCGCCCTGCTCAACTTGTGGTTCTGGCCGTTCGCGGCGTACTCGCCTGAGGTCACGTACGTCGCCGGGGATGCCTTCGGGGCCAACCTGCACCGCTACCTTGTCTTCTGGGCCACCACGTCGCTGGGATGGGACGTGCCCCGCGGCGTCCTCACCGCCACCACGCTGGTGCTCGTCGGCCGGCCAGTGCTCGGAGCCCTCCGGCGTACCGCGCGCAGGGCCAACTTCACCTGAGCGGTGGTCGGCAACTGCTGCGAGCATGGCGGCATGCGCAGCCACACCCGTAGCTACACCACCGGCAGTCGAGACATCGTGCTGGACCTGACCAGCGATGGCCAGGAGTTCGTGCGAGACCTGGGCTCGGGCCTGCTCCACGTGTTCGTACCGCACGCCACTGCCGGGCTCGCCATCCTTGAGACGGGTGCGGGCAGCGACGACGACCTGCTGGCCGCGCTTACTCAGCTGCTGCCCGCGGATGATCGGTGGCACCACCGGCACGGCAGCCCCGGGCACGGACGGTCTCATGTGGCGCCGGCCCTGATCCCGCCGTACGCCACGGTCCCGGTGATCGACGGCGCGCTGGCCCTCGGCACCTGGCAGAGCCTGTGCCTAGTCGACCTCAACGTCGACAACACCGAACGGACCGTTCGCTACTCGTTCCTGCCCGGCTGACTCACCGCTCCATGCCCCGCCCCTCCGCGAATTGCGGGAGAGGGCAGTGGACTCAGCGAGCAGGTCCGCGGGTCAGGAGCCGCGGATGCCACCGGGCGTCACGAACGGCGGCTTGCTAACCGTGAACGCCTCTCGTCGCCCGCGCACGTCGACGTGCACGTCCGCACCGTCGACGACCGAGGTGGCCAGCAGTGCCAGTCCGACTCCCACCCGCCGCGTGGGCGAGAACGTTCCCGACGTCACGACGCCTAACTGAGTCTCGTCGGCGGAGACCGTCATACCGGCCCGAGGGATGCCGCGGCCGGAGGCGACAAGCCCACGCAGCGAGACGGTGGGCCCAGCCTGCTTCTCGGTCGCCAAGGCGTCGCGGCCCCAGAACGACTTCTTCTTCCAGCCGACCGCCCAACCCAGCCGGGCCTGCACCGGCGTGATCGTGGGTGAGAGATCCTGGCCGTGCAGCGGATAGCCCATCTCCGTGCGCAGGGTGTCGCGCGCTCCGAGCCCCGCAGGCACGATGTCGTGGTCGGCGCCGGCGGCCAAGACCGCGTCCCACACCGCGACGGCGCCATCATGAGGGACGACGAGCTCGTATCCGCGTTCCCCGGTGTAGCCGGTGCGGCAGACGACCACCGGTCCCCCCCGGTGCTCCACCTCGACGAATGACATGTATTCGTGGCCGGTCGGGAACCCCATTGCGTCCAACGTCTCGTCACTGGCAGGCCCCTGCACGGCCAGGACGGCGTACTCGCGGTGCTGGTTGACCACCTCGACCCCGTCAGGTGCAGACCCCCGCAGCAACCGCACCACCTCACTGGTATTCGCAGCGTTCGGGATGAGGAAGACCTCGTCATCGCCGCGCAGGTAGGCGATGAGGTCGTCGACGACGCCGCCATTGTCGTTGCAGCACAAGGTGTACTGCGCCTTGCCCGGCTCGATCCTGCTCAGGTCGTTGGTGAGGCAGCTGTCGACGTACGCCGCGGCTCCCGGTCCCCGCACGACAGCCTTGCCGAGGTGGCTCACGTCGAAGACGCCGACGCCGGCGCGGACCGCGGTGTGCTCCTTGACCGATCCGGTGTACTCGAGCGGCATCGACCAGCCGCCGAACGCGGCCAGCTTGGCGCCCAGCGCGACGTGACGAGCGTTCAGCGGGGAGGTGAGGAGGTCTGGGATGGTGTCGGCCATGACTGGCGAACCTATCGCAGCCAGGTAGAGTCGCGACGGATCCATCCCAGCAGACAGGACATCCTGTGACCACCATCAGCTTGAGCTCCGCCAACGCCACGACTGTGAAAGCAGACGCGGTGGTGATCGGCATACACGGCATCGACAGCGAGCTGTCCCTCGCCGCCGGCGCAGAGCAGGTCGCCGCGGCGTATGGCAAGGGCTTCCTGCAGGCATTGCGGGATCTCGAGGTATCCCCCGAGCCGGGTTCCGTCGCCAAGATTCCCGGTGCGGGTGTGACGAGTGCGTCCGTTGTCGCGGTGGTCGGCCTCGGCCCGCAAGGAGAGCTCGACCTGGAGTCGCTTCGCCGCGCCTGCGGCGGTGCGGCCCGAGCGCTGGCCGGCAAGGGCACCGTCGCCTTGGCGCTGCCGGCGACGCACGACGACCACGTTCGCGCGGTCGCCGACGGTGCGCTCCTCGGCGCCTACGCCTTCGACCACTTCCTGGAGAAGAAGACCGAGCCGGTCGAGCAGTTCTTGATCCTCACCGACCTGGCCCGCAGCAAGTCCGCCAAGCAAACCGTCACCGACGCCGAGACGGTCGCCGCCGCCGTCCACTTCGCCCGCGACCTCGTCAACGCCCCACCCAACGACCTCTACCCCGAGTCCTTTGCGGAGCGGGTCAAGTCTCGTGCCAGGCGCTCGAAGGTCTCCATCTCCGTCACCGACGAGAAAACACTGGAAGCCAACGGTTACGGCGGCATTCTGGGAGTCGGGAAGGGCTCGGCTCGACCACCACGCCTGGTAAAATTGTCCTACAAACCCAACCGCCCGGTTGCACACATTGCCTTCGTGGGCAAGGGGATCACATTCGACTCAGGCGGCCTGTCGATCAAGCCGGCCAACGCGATGGTCACAATGAAAAGCGACATGGCCGGCGCCGCCGCGGTCTCGGCGGCCGTCTTCGCCATCGCCGACCTCGGGTTGCCGGTGCGGGTCACGGCGTACGCCTGCCTCGCCGAGAACATGCCCTCGGGCAAGGCCACCCGCCCCGGGGACGTGCTCACGATGTACGGCGGCAAGACGGTCGAGGTGCTCAACACCGACGCGGAAGGGCGACTGGTGCTCGCCGATGGCATCACCACCGCGGCTGACGAGAAGCCCGATCTGCTCGTCGACGTGGCCACCCTCACCGGTGCGTGCGTGGTCGCACTCGGCAACCATGTCACCGGAGTCTTCAGCAACGACGAGGACCTGCACCAGGAGCTGCCACAGATCGCGGAGCGCGGCGGAGAGCTGATGTGGCCGTTGCCCATCCCCGAGGACATCCAAGACAAGGTCCGGAGCAGCAAGATCGCTGACCTCAGCCAGCACAACCCCGAGCCATGGGGCGGCGCGTCGTACGCTGCCGGATTCCTGCGCGAGTTCGTGCCGGACGGCTTGACCTGGGCTCACCTCGACATCGCAGGCCCCGCCTTCAACGACGACAAGGCGACGGGCTACACCCCCAAGGGCGGAACCGGTGCGGCTGTCCGCACCCTGGTGCAGCTGGCGAGCGAGCGCAGCAACTGACAGCCGCGACAGACGGGCTCAGCGGGACTTGTTGCGGCGATTCCACTCCCGCATGCGGTCCGGGTAGCCCACCACTGCGGCGTCGTAGCTCGGGATGCGGTTGTCGTTCGCGAACGTGTGCGCCCAGTCGGCCGAGGGCACCCGTCGCCGGGTCCACTCACCGTCGATGGCGACCAGCAGCAGGGTCGTGTCGCTGACGGCGGTTCTTGGCTCGACGAACCCCTCGATCCCCCTGCGGTCCGCGATCCACTCCTTGAGGTACGCCGAGTCGGCCGAGTCCGCGGCCCGCAAGGTCCCGGGCTTGGCCTTGCGCCGCTTGAAGAACGCCATCGGTGCCGCCTCTCCATCAGTCGCCCCAGTATTGCCCACCGATTCAAGTGCGCAGTCGTTCACCGGGTGTGCGCTGAACCTCCGTTCACCTGCCGGACCCCGCCGGTGACCAGGGTGCGAGGATGACCGAGGTCGTGAGTAGGCAAGGCGGGAGGCATTGGTGGCGCAGGCTGTGCAGACGTTCGACCTGGTCGTTCTGGGGGGCGGCAGCGGCGGGTACGCCTGCGCGCTCCGGGCCGCCGAGCTTGGGCTATCGGTGGCACTGGTCGAGGAGGCCAAGCTCGGAGGCACGTGCCTGCACCGGGGCTGCATCCCGACCAAGGCGCTTCTGCACGCCGGCGAAGTTGCCGATGCCGTGCGCGACTCCGCACAGTTCGGCGTCGATGCATCGTTCGAGCAAGTCGACCTTCGTAGGGTCAACTCCTACAAGGACGGCGTCGTCAGCCGGCTCTACCAGGGCCTGCAAGGACTCGTCAAAGGCCGCGGTATCACCGTGGTCCAAGGTCACGGCACGTTGGTGGCTCCGACCACGGTCGAAGTCGGCGGTGTCCGCTACGAGGGCAGCCATGCGGTGCTTGCGTCGGGCTCGGTCACCAAGTCGCTCCCCGGCCTCGAGCTCGACGGTGAACGCGTCGTGTCCAGCTGGGAGGCGATGCAGATCGAGCAGGTGCCCGGTCATGCGATCGTGCTGGGTGGCGGCGTCATCGGGGTCGAGTTCGCCTCGGCCTGGCGCTCGTTCGGAGCCGAGGTGACCATCATCGAAGCCCTTCCGCGGCTGGTAGCTGCCGAAGACGTCGCGTGCTCGAAGGTGGTCGAACGCGTCTTCCGCAAGCGTGGCATCGCCTTCAAGACGAGCACAGCGTTCTCGTCCGTCGAACGCACCGACAGCGGGGTGCGCGTCACCGTGGAGTCGGGAGACACCTACGACGCCGACCTGCTGCTGGTCGCGGTCGGGCGCGGCCCCAACAGTGCCGGACTCGGCTACGAGGACCAGGGCATTGAGATGGACCGCGGGTTCGTGCTCACGAACGAACGGCTGCAGACCAACGTTTCCAGTGTCTTCGCCGTCGGCGACCTGGTTCCAGGCATGCAGCTCGCCCACCGCGGCTTCCAGCACGGCATCTTCGTGGCTGAAGACATCGCCGGTCTCGACCCGGCCCCGATCAACGAAAGTGGCATCCCGCGAGTGACGTACTGCGATCCAGAGGTCGCGTCGGTCGGACTCAGCGAGGAGAAGGCGAGGGAGAGGTACGGCGACGACTCTGTCGAGTCGCTCACCTACGATCTCGGCGGCAACGGCAAGAGCCAGATCCTCAAGACTCAAGGGTTTGTGAAGCTCGTCCGCCAGAAGGACGGCCCCGTGGTCGGCGTCCACATGGTGGGGGCGAGAGTCGGCGAGCTCATCGGTGAGGCGCAGCTGATCTGCAACTGGGAAGCGTTCCCCGCCGACGTCGCCCCCTTGGTCCACATGCACCCGACCCAGAACGAGGCGTTGGGTGAAGCGCACCTGGCGTTGGCCGGCAAGCCGCTGCACGCGCACTCCTGAGAAATCATCGTAGGCTGAGCCAACGACGCACGTGACCTCCTGACCGGACGACGAAGACAAGAGGAACTTGACCGACATGGCGACTGAGGTAAAACTTCCCGCACTCGGCGAGAGCGTCACCGAGGGCACGGTCACCCAGTGGCTGAAATCCGTGGGAGACGAGGTCGCCGTCGACGAGGCGCTGCTCGAGGTCTCCACCGACAAGGTCGACACCGAGATCCCCTCGCCCGTCGCAGGCACGTTGGTCGAGATCAAGGTCGAGGTCGACGAGACTGTCGACGTCGGCGCGGTACTGGCAGTCGTGGGTGACGCCGACGAGTCCGGCGGGGGCGGCGGATCCACATCCTCGGACGAGTCGTCGGATGAGTCGTCGGATGAGTCTTCTTCCGATGACGAGTCGGAAGGCGGGTCGTCCGACGAACCCGGCACTGACGACGGTGCCGACGACGATGCTTCTGCTGGCGGTGCCGCCGACGACCAGGCTTCTGGTGGCGATGCCGCTGACGACGGTGCCTCACACGAAGATGAGCAGGGCGACTCTGGTGACGAGGAGCCTGAGACCACCGACCAGTCCGACCAGCCGAGCGAAGAGCCGGAGTCATCGCAGGCTGACGAAGGCGCGACGGACACCCCGCCGTCCGAGCAGGAGTCGGAGGCCAAGGCCGACGCGTCCCCGTCGTCAGGTGATGACAGCTCCACCGACGTGAAGCTGCCGGCTTTGGGCGAGAGCGTCACCGAGGGCACGGTCACCCAGTGGCTGAAATCCGTGGGAGACGAGGTCGCCGTCGACGAGCCGCTGCTCGAGGTCTCCACCGACAAGGTCGACACCGAGATCCCGTCACCGGTTGCAGGCACCCTCACCGAGATCGTGGTGGACGCCGACGAGACCGTAGAGGTCGGTGCCGTACTCGCGAAGATCGGACCTGGCGACTCCGGTTCCGCCGGAGCGGACGAGTCGTCATCGGGCGGTCAGGCTGCCGACGGTTCCGAGGGCGACTCTGAAGCGACCGACCCGGAGACCAGCGAGCCGGATTCTGTCCAGAGCCAAGACTCCTCAGCCGTCGGCGACAAGGCTGACTCAGCCGAGTCGGACGACGGCGACCAAGAGGACTCCGCCGAGCCGGGCGGCGACGCGGAGGATGACTCGGGGGACGAGTCCCAGCAACAGGTGGAGCAGACAGAGCAGACCGCACCGGAGCCCTCCCGTCAGCAGGCCGAGGCCAAGAGCTCGTCTTCGGACAATCAGGAAGAGCCTGGCGGTGCGGAGAAGTCGCGACCAGCAAACGGGGCTGGCGACGAGTCACGCAGCTACGTGACGCCGCTCGTGCGCAAGCTCGCTACCCAGCACGGCGTCGACCTCGCCTCGTTGACCGGCACAGGTGTGGGCGGCCGGATCCGAAAGCAGGACGTGCTGAAGGCGGCCGACAATGCCAAGCAGGAGAAGGAGGCAGCGTCCGCACCGGCGGCGCAGTCAGAGCCTCCGGAAACCGCCGCTCCCGACCGGCCCGAGGCGAGCCCGTTGCGCGGCAAGACCGAGAAGCTCAGCCGACTGCGCAAGGTGATCGCTGCTCGCATGGTCGAGTCGCTGCAGGTGTCAGCGCAGCTCACCACTGTGGTCGAGGTCGACGTGACGGCTATCGCGCGGCTGCGCGAGCGGGTGAAGGCCGACTTCGGGGCGCGCGAAGGCGTCAAGCTGTCGTTCCTGCCGTTCTTCGCCAAGGCAGCAATCGATGCGCTGAAGAGCTACCCGCAGGTGAACGCTTCGATCGACACTGAAGCAGGCGAGGTGACCTATCACCCGGCTGAGCATCTCGGCGTCGCCGTCGACACCGAGCGCGGACTGCTGGTGCCGGTCATCAAGGACGCCGGTGACCTCTCGATTGCGGGGCTGTCGCGGAAGATCGCCGATTTGGCCGCCCGCACCCGTGACAACAAGGTGACTCCTGACGAGCTGTCGGGCGGTACCTTCACGCTCACTAACACTGGGAGCCGGGGCGCACTGTTCGACACACCGATCATCAACCAGCCGCAGGTTGCCATCCTGGGCACCGGCACTGTCGTCAAGCGCGCGGTGGTGATCAGCGACGCGAACCTCGGCGAGACGATCGCGATCCGGCAGATGGTCTACCTGGCGCTGACGTACGACCACCGGCTCGTCGACGGAGCCGACGCCGCCCGGTTCCTGACGGCGATCAAGCAGCGGCTCGAGCAGGCAAACTTCGAGGCGGAACTCGGTCTCTGATCACCTTGGCGTGTCGCCCGCCACCTGCAGCTGGGTGAACGTCAACGACTGGGCATGGTCGACCAGGTCCACCTGCGCATCCTCGACCACCTGCTCGGGGATGGTCGGTGACAGCTTGTCGACCGCGGCACCGATCACCGTCGCCCGCTCCGCGGAAACCCGCCCGGTCGCCCACGCGGTGCGGGTGGTGGCGGTCCGGTGAGTCATCGACCTGGCCTGGTCAGCAGACCGGCGGCGGCACCACCAGACAGCCGGTAGCTCCCGACCAGGTGCGCCTTGGTCGACGACGCACCCCCAGCCCGGCCGAGGTCACGGTCGTCGACCTCACCGACCAGCCGGGACACCAGCTCATCCACCCGCGCCCGTACCGCCAACACCGCACCGAGCCGCCGCTGCACCCGGGCGTCGTCCAACGACCACACCTGAGCAACAGCAGCCTTGTCCAGCACTTCGTCCAGCTCAGCCAAGTACGCCCCAACCGGGTCAGCCGGCGGACCTTCGCCGGCCGGCGGCGACTGTGAAGAAGAACTGATCGACATAACCCCACGGTAGAGGTGCGCACCGACAGAACCTTGGCCAGAACAGAGACAGAAAACCCTTTGTGCATAACAATTTTTCGCAGGTCGACGCCTCGTAATGGACCTACCGATCAGCCGTCTGGACCAGCCAGATTTTCGAGAAACTTGGCTTGGTCGCCGGCGAGCTCCACACTGAGAGGCAACGGCTCCCAACGGCAGGCGGACACCATCCCATCGTCCGCGTGCTCTGCGGCGACAGAGTCCTGAGCCGACAGCGCGGTGGCCCCAGCGGCGTCGGCCGACGGGTCCGGCGCGCTGCTGCCAGCCGTCGCCTGGCTGGTGACTGTGTGGGTCCAGGCATCCGGCCCACCGTCAGACGCCTGCAGGTGCACGTAGGTCGTCATCGACGGACCACCCGGGTCGTTCATGCCGCGTTCGTGACCGCCCAGCTGCGCAGCGAACGTGAGGCCGGTCAGCCCGGTCTCTTCCTCGGTCTCCCGCAGCGCAGCGTCCTCGATACCCTCGAACGGCAGCATGCCGCCCGCAGGTATCTGCACACCTGACGGGTCGTCGGGGTCGTCGTCAACGTGGTCGAAGACGAGCAGCTCCCGCCCACCCTCCGTCGTGCGCGTCACGTAGCAGGCGACACGTCTGCGCACGCCATAGATCGACATGCCACGATCGTAATCACGCCCGACCGCAACGCAGCCGACAACCGTTCAGGCAGGATGGTGCCGTGAAGATCATCGTCGCCGGAGCATCGGGGTTCCTTGGTACGGCGCTGCGCCGGCAGCTGGCACATGACGGTCACCAGGTCGTGCAGTTGGTCCGATCGGAACCGCAGGCAGAAGACCAGCTTCGGTGGGACCCTGCGCTCGGCCGCCTCGATCCAGCGTCGATCGACGGCGCCGATGCCGTGATCAACCTTGGCGGTGCCCCGATCGCCCGGTGGCCGTGGACGGCCGCTTACAAGGAGAAGATCCTGCAGAGCCGGCTCGAGACCACCGGCACCGTTGCTGAGGCGATAGCGGCCAGCACCGGCAAACCCGCGCTCGTCAACGCCAGCGGTATCAACTACTACGGCGATCGCGGCGATGAGCGCGTCGACGAGACTGCGACTCCCGGCACCGGCTTCCTGGCTGACGTCGTGCAGCAATGGGAGGCTGCCACCCGGCCGGCGAGGGATGCCGGGGCGCGCGTCGTCCTGCTGCGAACCGGCGTGGTCCTGCACAAGGCCGGCGGCGCGCTCCAGAAGATCCAGATCCCCTTCCGCCTGGGGGTCGGCGGCAGGATCGGCGACGGCCGTCAGTACTTCCCGACGATATCGCTCGCCGACTACTGCGCCGCCGTCGTCCGGTTGGCCACAGACCGCACACTTGCGGGGCCGTCCAACCTGGTCGCCCCTGTGCCCGCCACGAATGCGGAGTTCACCCACGCGATGGGCCAGGTGCTCGGTCGCCCCACGCTGGTTCGGGTGCCCCGGTTCGTGCTCACGGCTGCGGCGGGCGAGCTCAGCGGAGAAGTTCTCGGCAGCATCAACGCTGCCCCGACCAGGCTGACGGAGGCCGGCTACACGTTCCGGCACCCGACGATCGCCGACCAGGTCGCCGCTGCCTACCGACCCTGAGCCGCGGCAATGTCACTGCACCCAGACGTCCGCGATCTGCCACTTCTCGCCTTCGCGGCGAAGCTCGAGCAGATGACGGCTGGGGCGATCGTCGGGCAGCGGCCGAGTACGACCGTCGCCGGCGCGGGCGACCAGCGGCCCGAGCTCGTCGACCATCACGAGGCGCACCACGCCTGGCCTGCGCGCCACCACCCGGACCCGGTCCAGGTCGAGCGACGCACCGGCGACACGGAGCCCGCGGTCGGCGTACTCCGCCTGCATGGCCTGGTCGCGTCGGAGCAGCGGCGACCCCAAGACATACACCGACCCGAGCACCGCCGGCCGTCCTTGTCGCCAGGCCCGCTCGCGGACGGCGTCGAGGTCCCTCACGACGCCGGCCCAGCGCGCGGTCGTCTGCGTGGGCAGCGGTCTCTCGGCGTACGGCGGCGAAGGTGCGACGACCGTGTTGACGCCCGACCTGTTCGCCGGCCCAGCCGGTGATCGACGGCCCGAACCCGGCACGGCAATGACAGCGAGCACGACCACCCCCACGACCACGCACCCGAGGACGGTCCATCCCCGAGGTGACCCTCCGGCCGGCCGCGCGCGCTGACCCGCTGGAACAACCGGAGAGCGATGCCGTGGACGGTCCATCCCGACAGCCTCCCGCACCTGCGGCCGGCTCGGTCCACGTTGTCCACAGGTGCTGAATCCGGCGTCACACAAACCGCGCCGCGGTCGGTGACGAATGAACTGCGACGGAGGAGTCCTCCTCTGCCCTGCGGGTTGTCACCGCTGCTCGTAATGTATGTGGTTGCGGGAGAGCCGGATCAAGGAGTCATCGACGGTGAGCAAGCTCTACAACGCGGTCGCCCCGCGTATCGCCGAAGCCGTATTCAAGGCCGCGAGCAGGCGCGTCGACGTGCGCTTCTCGTTTCCCGACGGGACCGCCTGGGGTCCCACCGCTCCCGGCACGCCAGAGTTCGCCCTCGTCGACCCGACGCAGTTCTACCGCAGGCTCGGCAGCGACCTGAAGATGGCGTTCGGGGAGGCCTACGTCGCGGGTGACTGGACCACGGGGCCTGACACCGACCTCGCCGACCTGCTGACGCCGTTCGCGGCGCGGCTGGCCACTCTCGTGCCGGCACCGTTGCGGAAGCTGCGCCGGGTCATCGACCGACGGCTGCCCCACCACACCACCAACACTCGCGACGGCGCGCGCACCAACATCGCCGCGCACTACGACATGTCGAACGACCTCTTCGAGCTGTTCCTCGACGAGACCATGACGTACTCGTCGGCGTGGTTTGACGACTTCGACAACGATTCGTTCGAAGATGCGCAGCTGCGCAAGATCGACGGTGTCCTCGACTACGCCCAGGTCGGCGAAGGCACCCGCGTGCTTGAGATCGGCTCGGGGTGGGGCTCGCTCGCGATCCGGGCGGCCGAGCGAGGCGCGATGGTCACGTCGATCACGCTCTCACAGGAACAGGCCGAGCTTGCCAACGAGCGCATCAAGCGTCTCGGTCTCGACGACCTCGCCTCGATCCAGCTCGTCGACTACCGCGACGTCCAAGGTGAGTACGACGCCATCGTCAGCATCGAGATGATCGAGGCGGTCGGCGCAGATTTCTGGCCGAGCTACTTCTCCACCATCGACCAACATCTAGCCCCCGGTGGCCGCGTCGCCGTCCAGGCGATCTTGATGAGCCATGAGCGCATGCTGGAAACACGCAACTCCTACGGCTGGATCCAGAAGTACATCTTCCCTGGCGGCCTCATCCCCTCGATGCACGCGATCGAGGAGGTCTGCGCCACGCACACATCCCTGCGGCTCACCGACCGGCGCGAGCTCGGCCTTCACTACGCCGAGACGCTGCACCGCTGGCGCGACACGTTCAACGACAACTGGGAGCAGATCCGGCGGATGGGCTTCGACGAGGACTTCCGGCGGATCTGGGAGTTCTACTTGGCGTACTGCGAGGCCGGGTTTGCGTCGCGCTACCTTGGGGTGAGCCAGCTGAGGTTGGCGCGGCCGGGCACCCCCGGCTTGATGGAGGGAGCGACCGCTTGACCGGCCTGATCTTCCGACACGTCGGGTTCGGCGGTGACACGGTCGGGTACGAGCAGGCGTGGGAGCAACAGCGCCGGCTGCACGCGGCGCGCGTGGCCGACGAAATCGATGACGTGGTCCTGCTGCTCGAGCACAGCTCGGTCTACACGGCCGGCAAACGCACCGACGCCGCCGAGCGGCCGGTCGACGGCACTGAGGTCGTCGACGTCGACCGCGGCGGCAAGACCACGTGGCACGGGCCTGGACAGCTCGTCGGCTACCCGATCGTCAAGCTGCCGCGTCACGTCTACGTCGTCGACTACGTGCGTCGTCTCGAGGAGGCCCTGATTCGCTCCTGTGCGGGCCTCGGCCTTCCCAGCGGGCGGGTCAAAGGTCGCAGCGGCGTCTGGCGGGCGGCGGACGGCAACCGCCCTGAACGCAAGGTCGCGGCGCTCGGTGTGCGCGTCTCGCAGGGCGTCACCATGCACGGCGTTGCCCTCAACTGCAACTGCGACCTCGGGTACTTCGATGCCATCGTGCCCTGCGGCATCGGTGACGCCGGCGTCACCAGCCTGAGCGCCGAGCTCGGCCGCGACGTCACGGTCTCCGAGGCCCTGCCGTACGTCGAACGACATCTCGCCGACCTGCTCTCGTGGTCGGAGTACGACCGCTCCCCGGACCTCCCCTCCGTTGAGCCGTCAGAAATGCGGCGTTGAGCCGCCAGAAATGCAGCGTTGAGCCGTCAGAAATGCGGCGTTGAGCCGCCAGAAATGCAGCGTTGAGCCGCCAAGAATGCAGCGTTGAGCCGCCACATATGAGGGTCAACGAGGTGGCCGGCGACTCGACCGGCGGACGCCTGCACACCGAACACCCATACGCCACGGGATTTCGCGTGACGGCAGGTGCGACACCCCAGGTGAGCCGGCAGGGCGCCTACTACCCGTGGCCGCAGACCCCCGCCGGCGAGCACCAGCTGAGCATTCAGGCACTCACGTCCTACGGTGCCTTGGCACCGCGGTCGCTGCGCTACCGCACCCGCTGAACCCAACCTTCTCGAGGCTTGGCGCGTCTGGTCAGGTGAGCGCCGGCCGCTCGACTATGGTGTGCCCACATCGAATCACCGGGGGAACACGTGACCGAGCTCGTGATCGAGACGACGGATCTTCGCAAGGAGTACCGCAACCGCAAAGGCAGGTTCGTCGCGGTCAAGGGACTTTCGCTGCAGGTGCCACGTGGCGGCGTCCACGGGTTCCTGGGGCCGAACGGTTCAGGCAAGACGACGACGATCCGGATGCTGCTCGGCCTGGCGCGGGCCTCGGGCGGAAGCATGATGCTGTTCGGGCACGAGGTGCCCAGGCGGCTGCCGGAAGTGGTACGCCGGGTGGGCGCGATCGTGGAGCAGCCGAAGTTCATGCCGGGCTTCACCGGTCGCAACAACCTGATGCTCCTGGCCCGGACCATCGGTGAGGGACGCTCCAAGGTCGACGAGGTCATCGACACGGTCGGTCTGACCGGGCGTGACCAGGACCGCTACCGCAGCTACTCGCTCGGCATGAAGCAGCGGCTGGCGATCGCCGGGGCGCTGCTCAAGGACCCCGAGCTGCTCATCCTCGACGAGCCGACCAACGGCCTTGACCCGTCCGGCATCCGGGAGATCCGCGAGACGATCCGCACCCTGGGCGAGTCCGGGGTGACGGTGCTGCT
>JAABUS010003755.1_pt1 | contig 23706 bp, 18 predicted proteins | sample 5560161 | NCBI WGS metagenome assembly JAABUS01 (sample SAMN10711885, study PRJNA513376) | rock metagenome | isolation source: Antarctica rocks | place: Antarctica: Victoria Land, Trio Nunatak nord | collected 2016-01-04
ATCGACTCGAGCCGACAATCTATCAGTTGCTAGCCGTAGATCTCAGGGCCACGAAAGCAGTGAAGGCACCGCAGCAACTTCACTTTATACTAACTCGAACGTCAGCTCAGCGCAGGCTCCGACTCCAGTAAAGCTGGAATCGTCATACTCGAGCATTGGGTGGCCAGCTCAAGAGGAAATGCCAGGTCGAAACAAATTCAGGCAGCTTAGACGTGAAACAAGGCGTCTGTAAAAGAGAAGGATTGAATAGTTAAATATGATCGATGACTGATGATCTTTCTTTTGAATAATCCTTGCTTCGGAATATTGGTCGCACAACGAGAATCATGAGACGAGCTGCACCATCAATAAGTTGTGAAAGAGTCTATAGAAACAATGCGAAGGCATTAAATAATGACAAGAAGAAGATAATTTCGATGAACACCTGGATCAGAGGGAAGTTTCGTTGAAATGTTTCGTAATGAAGTACTATTAGCGTGTGCAGAAAGGTTTAGAATCCTTGGCATTCATTTTTGCGCTGCCCCACGGTGATCCGTTTGTATGAGGAATTCGAAAATCAACCCCACCGCCCCCCCAATTGCCCAAAATCGCTCAAAATTGAAGCTATTCAGACCTCTTTGTTTGTTGACGTTCCTGACGTTCTTTCAGCTATGCCGAAACCACTTCCTGCAAGCCTTCGCTCCAGAATACTACGCCTTCTGCTACTTCATTGAGCTTCTTGAGCAATCGCTGAAGAGGTTCATTGTTGCTCTGCCACTGTATACAATATTCAAGAGAATCTCTTTATGTATAACTCATCTTTCAGATCTCAGTTTCGTTCAAAAGAAGTTCTTTGCAAGATGTTTAAGATCGCTGAAAATGATCTCATAGTCTATCTTGAAGAGCAGTCATGAGTCATGCAGAAAGAGATAATCTGATACATATGAGAGAAGCGAAACATTAATGTGCATTGATTCACGATATCAAGAATTCTGAAGAGAAGACGCTGAAGTAATAAGAAAGAACAGCATGTAGAGATCAGACAAAATGATGAGCTTTGTTTGAATTGAATAGCAGACATGCTTCATTTGACGATTGAACAACTCATGTTCATAAATGAGTCTTTATTCAATAAGATCACAGACTGACGTCATCAAGCCTATGCTTTCGTTGATCAATCAGCTCGCTATCAAGTCTTCAAAACGAGAGAGCATTGCTGAAGTGTTCTTTCAATTTATACAAAAGATGAATATCTATTCTGTACAGACATTCGTGAAAACTGATTCAATGACAAGACTTTCTTTCAATGATTAGCAGATGAACTGCTATTTCTATGCAGTTTCTTTTCAACTTCAAGAAGTGTGATCATCATGAATAATGCAAGTGTTCATTGCAATAGTCGAATTGAAAAGCTCATCATCTCACATGAATATCAGATAAACTATTTTATTTATCTTGTTGAATTGATGATCTATCACTGATATGAATGTCAGATGTGATATTTATCTTCATACTCGTTGAATTACAATCTCATAGAACTCATCTTCAATGTATTAAAGATCTGAGTTTGTAAACACTTTGATGAGATATGATCTCATTTTGAAAACATCTTTGATGACTTTCTTCATTATGCTGTTGAATGAAGCAAATGTAATAAATATTCAAAACAGCACTTTAAACATTCAAATTACATCTTTGAAACAGATATCAAAGCTTTGAAATGAGAATTGAAGATAGAAATTCAGAAATTCAATTCTATTTAATAACTTAGTTCTAATAAAGTCTTTTAAATGTGATAAGAAAGTCATCTAGATAAAGTGAGAGAATCATTTAGAAAAAGTGAGAGAATTATTTAAAGAGAGTGAGAAAGTCATTTAAAGATAGATTTTGACTTCAACGTTGAAACATTTCAAATAAAAATGATTAGTTACAAGAACATCAATAAATAAAGAGATCTGAATAGCTTCAATTTTAAGCAATTTAAGCAATTAAGAAGATGATGAGATTGATTTTTGAATTTCTCATACAAATGAATCATCATGAAACAGCATAAAAATGAATGTCAAGAATTCTAAATCTTTCTGCACACGTTAATATCATGTTACATAGTTAGTTGCAATCTTAATTAAAATTCTCAGTCTATTAATTGCAGAAACACTATGCATATTATTACAGTCACTCTCAATGTAACAATGTACTAGCATCTTATAAAGTTGTTAAAATAATAGATACAATACTTTCTTTTAAAGAAGAATATTAAAGAGTAAAGTAAAGCGTTTACTAAAATCTGCAGCAGAAATCATGCGCAAAAATTACAATTAATTAACAATTTATTATTACTTTAATTGAGTTTAAATTTTATTATTTATGTATATATTTATTAATAATAAGAATAAATTCATACACTCTTGTGACATTGATTTAGAAATCAATAATGATCGTCATTTCAATCATATGACAAGTCATATAATGTCAAGTCGTGACATGAATCTGATCTGATAAATGACATGACAGCAGTCTAGTCAGATCGAGTTTCGCGCTAATCATTTTAAGATAGAACTATAGACTAGCTCATTTTTGTTACGAGCGTATCAAGATTGAATAAAGCTAGTCAATGTTTCTAGTCAAGATCTGATCAAGATCTGACTCAAATCTGACTCAGTCTCTATTTTCTTTTCTCAACATTTTTTTGTTCAACATCATCTTTCTTTCTACATCACATTCTACTCATGTCACAAACACATTCTCTTCAAGCTTAGCGCAGTCTCTGAATATTACTTAAATAAAAGCTTTTGTACTCATCTTTTTCTGTATTCTTAATATTCAGTTATAGCTATTTTTAAAGATCAAGCACTATCAACTCTGAACTTCATTGATTGTATCATTTAAACACGATTCTGATATTATATTAAGAATTCGTTAATCACATTATACTGATCTCATTACTCATTCAACATACTCGTCTAGACAGAACAAGTCTAAAGAAATTCATTTATCTGATGATCGACGATAATCGAAAGATTGAACAACACTAGAGAGTTTGATAGAATCAACGACAAGATTGTTTGAATCGCTAGACAATTTATTGCTCACTAAGTATGTAAAGTTCATTTAATCAAGAGAATCAATTCATTCTTATGAAGCAGACGAGTGAAAATAAGCTGTTCAACTCAATTAAGAGAATCATGATAAAGAATCTTCGTGAATTGCTCAAGAATCAAATCGATCGATAAATTCAATGACAAAGAATCTTCGTTGTTTGCTAGAGAATCAATCAAATCAACAAACAAATCTCATCTTCTTTGTTGAAGATTAAACATCACTCTATACATCTTTCTTCTTCAATCATTGAGCATCATCACTTGTTCAATCTTTCTTTTTCAAACAAATCTCATCATGCTTAATCATTCATTTACTGAAGAGCATTTCAAAGAATTTCGAAACCGTTTCTCTCAGATCTCTGATGCTGATTCATTGAAATCACGAACGAAATCATCAAGTGCTGCATCATTCATTCATGAAGATAATGAATCATTCACTGAAACAATGATACTCTTCATGTTCTACGAAATCTGAAAGACTTGAAGTCTAGCTCTTGATGAAGAAACAGATCAACTTTATGAGTTAAATAAACAACAAGAAGATGAAATCAAAGAGTTGAAAATTAGACTTTAAGCTAAAGAAAACACTTCTTCTGATTTCATTTACTCTGAACGTTCTAGATCTCAAAAAATACCTGATTCTTCACTGTTTACTGATGAAAAGAACTCTACTTGAAAGAACTGATATGAAAAAATTCAGAATAAACTAGAGATTAACGTCGATCTCTTTTCAAATGAACGAGTCAAACTGAGCTATGTACATTTCAGATTATTCGATGACGCAGCTGAGATCACTCAATTCAGATGTGAACGTGACTATGTTAATCTTTATAAGATTATCAATGATCTTTTGAAAGAACTAGCTGAGTTATTCAATGATTCAAATAAGAAGGTCAACTTTCATAAAGAATATTACAACTTGATTTAAGAATCAAAGAAGTTCAGTGAGTTTTACACTCAGTTTCAACGATTATCTTTCTATCTGAAGTATCACGAAAAGCAACTGATCATTGATCTGAAAGATAAAATTAATTCTCGTCTTCAATTCATTTGAATAAATCAATTAGTTCAATCTGATTCTCTTAAAGAGATTCATTTCTATCTGATTCATTTGAATAATGATCAGCAAGTTATTCGAGAAATCAAGAACAAAGTCAATCTCATTAAACATGTCAATGATTTGTTAAAGATCATCTTTCATAAAGCTGTTGTTACTCAATCAGTTGATCATTCAAAATCTGATCATTTAAAGTCGCGTGATGCAATTTTAACTAACATCAAAGAAGCAGACGTTATAGTTGAAATCTGTTTCATATGTCATAAATCAGATCATAGCTTTAAAGAATGCTCTGATTGATCTACTAGAATCAATGCAGTGAAAAATGAATACAATCATTTTGAGTTCAATTTTGATTTGAATTTCAATTCAAAAAACTAGTCATCTTTTTAAAAGTCATTAAAAAAGTAGAGATTATATCTTTGTACAAACTAGACGAAATTCTATCAGAAGAGAATTACTTTGAAAAGTCATTTTTAATTAATGTCTTTCTCAACTTTCAGAATTGATCTTTTAGCCTTCGTTCTTTGATAAACAGTGATTCAGTCGCTCATATGCTCATACATGCTAATCTAGTCAATAGAGTATGCAAGAAACTAGAAATTCAATTTATATCATTGACAAAAGAGAAGTTAATAAGAGATTATGATGAAAAGATATTTAAAAAGATCATCATTCATAAAATTCTATTCAATCTCATCATTGAAAGTCATAAGAAATTGACTGTATCAATGCTGATAGCTGATATTGATCATCATAAAGTCATATTGAGTAAGTTTTAAATGAATAAAAACAAAATATTATTGAATATGTAAAATGACGTCATTGTTTTTTTGAATCAATTAAATACTTCTATTTCGATTTTTTTGATTTCTCTCAATTCAAAGCATTCAAGTTAATCGCGATCAATTTTGCTCTTTTCTATCATTCAGACTAAGATCTTTATTATGCTCAAATGATCTGTTTCAACTACAACTAAGAAAGAATTATTCTTGATTCAAAGCATAAATGCAACTTCGTTCAAAACATTGTTGAATCATTCAAAGAAGAATCAAACTGAAGTCTTTGCTTTATCAATGATTGATATAAATAGAGAAATCGCGTACAATACTCAGTGCGATTTGAACGCTTTAAACGTCTTTTCAATCAATGAAACGACTCAGAATTTGAAAGTTATTAAAGCGAAGCTGTCATTGAAATATCATGAGTTTCTGAATGTTTTTAATTGAGCTTAATCAAATAAACTACTCTTTCATCGCTTCTATGATCATAAAATTGAGTTCACTAGTGATTCAATGCTCTCTTGCTGTTGAGCATATTAAATGTCATCTGTCAAACTTCTGAAAGTAAAGAAGTATCTGAACGAGAATCTGTCTAAGAAATTCATCATTCTCAGTCAGATCTTCTATTTCTCTTTCGTTTTATTTGTTTTTAAAGCAAATGAAGATTTTCGATTCTGCATGAACTATTAAAAGTTAAATGTCATTTTCAAAAGAAATAGATATTCTTTATCGCTAATAAATGAGATTATTGATAAAATAGTGAGTTGCAAGTATCTGACAAGATTGAATATCATATCAACGTTCAACAAACTTTGAATGCATCTCGATAATGAGAATTACATCACTTTTATCACTGCTTTAAAAGCATATAAATACAAGATGCTATTCTTTGAACTGACTAATGAATCAATCTTCTTTCAGCAATATATGAATGACATTTTATGAAACTTTCTGAACGACTTTTGTCATGTCTATTTAGATGACATTCTCATCTATAGCAAAATGAGAAAGAAGCATAGAAATCACGTCAAACTAGTATTGAGTTGACTACATGAAGCTGAACTGCAGATAAATATTTGAAAGTGCAAATTTAATGTGAAAGAGACTGTCTTTCTAGAAGTCATTGTATCAGAACTAAATCTTTGTATGAACTTAAGTAAGATGACAGTCATAGTCAGCTGAATCACTTCAACAAATCTAAAAGAAATTCAAAGCTTCGTGAAATTTGTTAACTTCTATCGTCATTTCATTAAAAACTTCTTGAAGCTAGTTAAATCATTCATTCAGCTGACTAGAAAAAACATGTCTTTTGTTTGAAACAAAGTTTGCATTCAAGTCTTTGACAATCTAAAGAAACAAGTCAGTTTGACTTCAGTACTACGTCACTTTGACTTCAAATGACAAGCTATTCTGAAGATCAATGCTTCAAACTATGTAAAAGATGAAATATTATCTCAGTATGATGACAAGAGAGTTTTTCACTCAATGATCTTTTACAGCAAAAGCATGATACTCGCTAAAATCAATTATCATATCTATAACAAGAAATTGCTGATCATCATTTGATGCTTCAAACATTGACGACTCAGGCTGAAATGCACTGAACTACTCATTCAGATATTCATCAATCATCAAGCTTTGAAAATCTTCATGAAAAATAAACAGTTAAGTCAATGACAAGTCAACTATTTGAACATTCTGTCAAAGTTCAACTTTCAAATCATCTTTAAATCAGATAAAATGAATACTAAAGTCAATGCTTTAACTTGAATGTCTTTAATGAACATCTCTGAATCAGCTCAACAACTTAAAGATTGTTTTCAGACTATTCTGATTCTTGATAGAGTTAATGTTTTATTCATTGAATCGAAAGTAAATCTTTATCAACAAGTGCATATGATTAATTAAATGAATAAGCTCTGCAATGAATATAAACAAGTTATGAACAAGAACAAGCTCAAATTTCATATCACTAAATTGAAGAACTGTGAAATCATTGACAGCGTTCTCTTTAGAAAAGACTTACTGTGAGTCTTTGAGAATATGCATATGAAACTGCTACAAAAAATTCATGATCAGTTCTCAATCTTTCATCTCAACAATAGATGAACTATTGATTTAATTCAACGATTCTACTATTGATCAGATCATTAAGTTATAGTCAGACAGTACATTTGAAACTGTCATGCCTGTCAGCGAAGCAAAGTCTCTAGAAATAGCATCAATGAACTTCATCATTTTCTATTCATTTTACAAAAACGCTGAAAAGATATAACTATGAACTTCATTACTGAGCTATCTCTATCAGAAGACTATAACGTCATTTGCATAATTATATATCATTTCATCAAAAAACGTCACTATATTTTCTGTCATTGAGAAGACGATGACATTTCAGTTGAAGAAATGATTTGAATCATGCTATAAAACGTTTATCAACTGCATGATTTACTCAGTTCTATTGTTTTGAACAGAGACTTTCAATTCATATCAACTATGTGAAAGAGTCTTTGCAAGCAACTGAGAATCACAGCTAGTTTATTTATAGTCTATCATTCAAAGATCAATGATCAGACGAAACAAGTCAATCAAGATGTTGAACACAGACTTAGAATTTACTGCAATTACATGCAAAATGACTGAGTTAAATGAATATTTATGATGAAATTCTGCGACAATTTCAATATCTTCTTGATCATCTCAATGATCTCTTTCTACTTCAATAAAGATTTTCACTCTTGAATAAGTTTTGATTCAGATATAACTGACTACAAAATCACTTATGAACAACTGAAAGCTAGAAAAGCAAATGATATTGTCATTTAAATGAAAGAATTACTGAGCTTTGATCATCAACAATTGAAAAAGATGAAGCTGATCATCAAAGCACAGATCAATAAACATAATTGAAACATCATTTATGAGATAAATGACTGAGTTTGACTATTTTTCAGAAACGTCAAAATCATGAAATCATGCAAAGATTTGAAAGACAAACAACTAAAATTGTATCAGATTACTATCAAAGCAAGAGTTTTCTATCATCTTCATTTATCAGTCAGCATGAAGCATCTGCATTTAATGTTCAGCTCAAAGCTACTGCAATTGTATTCAGAAGACTTTCTATCAGAACAGCATATAGAATCTCTCAAACTCATCATTATTAATGATGATGATGATAAACATTGAAAGATAAATGACATTCAGAACTTCAGATATTATCAAGATTGAATACAGTACAAGATTAAATGAAAAGATTTAGATAGAAACAATGAATGATACTATGTTAATAAAGATGAATTCAATGACTTCAAGAAAGTTTTGAATGAATTTCATATGTTATATTCAAGAAAGTCATGCTAGTATTGAAATAATGTCAGAATCATGTTTAAATGAATCAATCAGCGAAAGTCAGAATTAAATAGTGCTTGATCTTTAGAAATAATTATAACTAAATATTAAGAATACAGAAGAAAATGAGTACAAAAGCTTTTATTTAAGTAATATTCAGAGACTGCGCTAAGCTTGAAGAAGATGTGTTTATAACACAAGTAGAATGTGATGTAGAAAGAAAGATGATGTTGAACAAAAAGATGTTGAGAAAAGAAAATAGAAACTGAGTCAGATCTGAGTCAGATCTGAGCTAAAGACATTGACTAGTTTTATTGAATCTTGATACGCTTGTAATATTACTCTTTTCTTTGAAAATTCATGTTTGCATGAATGTCACTCATTTGCTTGCTTTTTTATTGAGTTATTTCAATACTAGCGTGACTTTCTTGAGTATAATGTATGAAATTCGTTCAAAACTTTCTTGAGATCATTGAATTCATCTTTATCAGCATAGTATCATTCATTGTTTCTATCTAAATCTTTTCATTTGATCTTGTACTGTATTTAATCTTGATAGCATCTGAAGTTCAAAATGTCATCTATTTTTCAATGTTCATTATCATCATCATTAATAATGATGAGTTTGAGAGATTCTGCATGCTGTTCTGATAGAGAATCTTCTGAATATGATTGCAGTAGCTTCAAGCTGAACATTGAATGCAGATGCTTCATGCTGACTGATAAATGAAGATGATAGAAGATTCTCGCTTTGACAGTGATCTGATATGATTTTAGTTGTTTATTTTTCAAATCTTTGCATGATCTTGTGATTTTGACGTTTCTGAAAAATAGTCAAACTCAGTCATCTATCTCATAAATGACATCTCATTTATGTTTATTGATTTGTGCTTTGATAATCAGCTTCGTCTTTTTCAATTGTTAATGATTGAAGCTCAGTAACTCTTTCATTTGAATGACAATATCATTTGCTTTTCTAGCTTTTAATCGTTCACAAGTAATTTTGTAGTCAGTTGTATTTGAATTGAAACTCATTCGAGAGTGAAAATCTTTATTGAAGTAGAAAGAGATCATTGAAATGATTGAGAAGATATTAAAATTGTCGCTGAATTTCATCATAGATATTCATTTGACTCAGTTGTTCTGCATGTAATTGTAGTAAATTCTAAGTTCGCATTCAACGTTTTGATTGACTTGTTTCATCTGATCATTGATCTTCAAATAATAAACTGTGAATAAACTAGCTGTAATTCTCAGTTGCTTGCAAAGACTCTTTCACACAGTTGATATGAATTGAAAGTCTTTGTTTGAAACAATAGAACTGAATAAATCATGCAGTCAATAAACGTTTCATAGCATGATTCAAATCATTTCTTCAACTGAGATGTCATTATCTTTTCAATGACAGAAAACATAGTGTCGTTCTTTGATGAAACAACATATGATTATGCAAATGATGTTATAGTCTTCTGACAGAGATAGTTCAATGATGAAGTTCATAGCTATATTTTTTCAGCGTTTCTGTGAAATCGAAAGAGAATGATGAAGTTCATTGATGCTATTTTTAGAGACTTTGCTTCGCTGATAAGCATGACAGTTTTGAATGTATCATTGAATAGTAGCTTGATGATTTAATCAATAGTAGAAACGCTGAACTAGATTGATGATTCATTTATTGTCGAGATGAAAGATTGATGATTGATCATGCACTTCTTGTAGTAATTTCATGTGCATGTTCTCAGAGATTCACAGTAAGTCTTTTTTAAAGAGAACGCTGTCAATGATTTTGCAGTTCTTCAATTTAGTGATATGAAATTTGAGCTTATTCTCGTTCATAGCTTGTTTATATTCGTTGCAGAGTTTATTCATTTGATTGATCATACATACTCATTGATAGAGATTTGCTTTTGATTCAACGAGTAAAACATTGACTTTATCAAGAATCAGAATAGTCTGAAAATGATCTTCAAGTTGTTGAGCTGATTCAGAGATGTTCGCTAAAGACATTCGAGTTAAAGCATCAACTTTAATATTCATTTTGTTTGATTTAAAAATGATCTGAAAGTTGAACTTCAACAGAATGTTCAGATAGTTGACTTGTCATTGACTCAACTGTTTATTTTTCATGAAAATCTTCAAAGCTTGATGATTAATAAATATCTGAATGAGTAGTTCAATGCACTTCAGCTTGAGTCATCAATGTTTGAAACATTGAATAATGACTAGCAACTTCTTGTCATAGATGTGATAATTGATTTCAGCGAGAATCATGCTTTTACTGTAGAAGATCATTAAATGAAAAACTTTCTCATCATTGTACTGAGATAGTATTTCATCTTTTACATAGTTCAAAGCATCGATTTTCAGAATAGCTTGTCATTTAAGATCAAAGTGACGAAGTATTGAGATCAAGCTAACTTGTTTCTTTAGATTGTCAAAAACTTGAAGACAGATTTTGTTTTAAACAAAAGACATGTTCTTTCTAGTCAGCTGAGTGAATAATTTGACTAGCTTCAAGAAGTTCTTAATGAAATGATGATAGAAGTTAACAAATCTCACGAAGCTCTGAATTTCTTTTAGATTGATTGAAGTGATTCAGCTGACTATGACTGTCACTTTGTTTGAATTCATACGAAGATTTAGTTCTGATACAATGACTTCTAGAAAGATAGTCTCTTCTACATTGAATTTGCACTTTCAAATATTCATCTGCAGTTTAGCTTCATGTAGTCGACTCAATACTAGTTTGACGTGATCTCTATGTTTTTTTCTCATTTTGCTATAGATGAGAATGTCATCTAGATAGACTTGGCAAAAGTTGTTCAGAAAGTCTCATAGAACATCATTCATATATTGCTGAAAGAAGATCAATTCATTAGTCAGTTTGAATGATAGCATCTTGTATTTATATGCTTCTAAAGCAGTGATAAACGTGATGTAATTCTCGTTATCGAGATGCATTTAAAGTTTGTTGAACGTTGATATGATGTTCAATTTAGTCAGATGCTTGCAACTCATTATTTTATCAATGATCTCATTTATTAGCGATAGAAAATATTTATTTCTTTTGAAAATGACATTTAGCTTTTGATAATTCACGCAGAATTGAAGATCTTCATTTGCTTTAAGAGTCAATAGAACGAGAGAGAAATAAAGAGTCTGACTAGAAGTAATGAATTTCTTTGACAGATTCTCGTTTAAGTACTTCTTTATCTTCAGAAGTTTAACAAAGAACATTTGATAAACTCAACAGCAAGAGAGCGTTGAATCATTAATAAGCTCGATTTTATGATCATAGAAGCAATGAAAGAGTAGTTTATTCAATTGCGCTTGATCAAAAACATCTAGAAACTCATGATATTTTAATGACAGCTTCGCTTTAATATCTTTCAAATTTTGAGTCGTTTCATTGATTGAAGAGACGTTTAAAGCGTTCAAATCGCACTGCGTATTGTATACGATTTTTCTATTGATGTTTATCATGAATAGAGTAAAGATTTCAGTCTGATTCTTCTTTGAATGATTCAACAATGTTTTGAACGAAGCTGCGTTTATGCTTTGAATCAAGAATGACTCTTTCTGAGCAGTGATTGAAATGAGTCATTTGAGCATCATAAAGATCTTAATCTGAGTGATTAAAGAAGACGAAGTTGATCGCGATCAACTTGAGTGCTTTGAATTGAAGAGAATTGAAAAAATCGAAATAGAAGTATTCAATTGATTCAAAAAAACAATGACGTCGTTTTGCATATTCAGTAATATTTCGTTTTTATTTATTCAGAGCTTACTTAATATGACTTCATGATAATCAATATCAACTATCAACATTGATATAGTCAATTTCTTATGACTTTCGATGATGAGATTGAATAGAATTTTATGAGTGATGATCTTCTTAGATATCTTTTCATCATAATCTTTTATTAGCTTCTCTTTTGTCAGAAGTATAAATTGAATTTCTAGTTTCTTGCATACTCTATTGACTAGATTAGCATGTATGAGTGTATGAGTGACTGAATCACTGTCTATTAGCGAATAAAGACTGAAGAATTAATTCTGCGAGATGAGATGAACATCAATTAGAAACGACTTTTCAAAGTAATTTTCTTCTGATAGAATTTCATCTAGTTTGCACAAAGATATAATCTTTATCTTTTTAATGACTTTTGAAGAGATGACTAGTTTTTTGAATCGAAATTCGAATCGAAATCGAATTTGAAACAATTGTATTCATTGTTCACTGTATTGATTCTGATAGATTAATCAGAGCACTCTCTAGAGCTATGATCTGATTTATGACATATGAAACAGATTTCGACTAGAACGTCTGCTTCTTTGACGTTAGTTAAAATCGCATCATGCAACTTTAGATGATCAGATTTTGAATGATTGACTGACTGAGTAACAACAACTTTATGAAAGATGATCTTTGACAGATCATTGATGCATTTGATGAGATTAACTTTGTTCTTGATTTCTTGAATGACTTGCTGATCATTATTCAAACAAATCAGATAGAAACGAATCTCTTTGAGAGAATCAGATTGAACTAATTGATCTATTCAAATGAATTGAAGACGAGAATTTATTTTATCTTTCAAATCGATGATCAGTTGCTTTTCATGATACTTCAAATAGAAAGATAATTGTTGAAACTAAGTGTAGAACTCGCTGAACTTCTTTGATTCTTGAATCAAGTTGTAGTATTTTCTACGAAAGTTGACTTTCTTATTTGAATCATTGAACAACTCAGCTAGTTCTTTCAAAAGATCATCGATGATCTTATAAAGATTGACACAGTTACGTTCGCGTCTAGATTGAGCGACATCAGCTGCATCATTGAATAATCTGAAATGTACATAGCTTAATTTGACTTGTTCATTTGAAAAAAGATTGACGTTGATCTCTAGTTTATTCTGAATTTTGTCGTATCAGTTTTCTCAAATAGAATTCTTTTTGTCAGTAAATCAGAAAGAATCAGATATTTTCTGAAATCTAGAACGCTTAAAGTAGATGAAATCAGAAGAAGTGATTTCTTTAGTTTGAAGTTTAGTCTTTAACTCTTTGATTTCGTTGTCTCGTTGTTTACTCAGCTCATTGAGTTGATCTGTTTCTCTGTCGAGAATCATGCATCGAGTCTTTCAGTTTTCGATAGAAACAGAAGATATTACTGTTTCAGTGAATGACTCATCGTTTTCATTGATGAATGATTCAGCACTAGAGAGTTTCAATGAATCAGTCTCAGAAATTTAAGAAAAGCAATTTCGAAATTCTTTGAAATGTTCTTCGATAGATGAATGTTTTAACATGGTGAAATTTGAAGAAAGAACAAGATCAAGCGAATGATGATGCTCGACAGTATTAATGAAGATGTATGATCAAGTGTTCAATCTTCAGAAAAGAATGTTGTTGATTAGAAGAGTATTTTTGATTTGTGAGTTTTTTGAATGATTCTCAAGCAATTCACGAAGGTTTTTTATCGTTGATTCTTTTAATCGAGTTGAACAGCTTATTTTTACTTGTTTGTTTCATAAGAATGAGTTGATTCTCTTGATTGAATGAACTTTGCATACTTAGTGAGTGATAAGTTGTTTAGTGATTCAAACAGTCTTATTGTTAATTCTATCAAACTCTTTAATGTTGTTCAGTCTTTCAATTGCATTGATCATCAGATAAATGAATTTCTTTAGACTCATTCTGTCTGAACAAGTATGTTGAATGAGTAATGAGATCAGTATCGTGTGATTAACGAATTCTTAATATAATGTCAGAATCATGTCTAGATGAGTCAATCAGCGAAAGTCAGAGTTGAATAATGCTTGATCTTTAAAGATAGCTATAACTGAATATTAAGAATACAGAAGAAGATGAGTACAAAAGCTTTTATTTAAGTAATATTCAGAGACTGTGCTAAGTTTGAAGAAAATGTGTTTGTGACATGAATAGAATATGATGTAGAAAGAAAAATGATGTTGAACAAAAAGATGTTGAGAAAAGAAAATAAAGACTGAGTCAGATCTGAGCTAGAGACACTGACTAGCTCTATTTAGTCTTGATATGCTCGTAACAAATAACTCAATACAAAAGCAAGCAAAATGAGCTACATTCATGTGAACATGAATTTTTGAAGAGAGAAATAATGTTATGAGTGTATCAAGATTGAATAAAGCTAGTCAATGTCTTTAATCAAGATCTGATCAAGATCTGACTCAGATTTGACTCAGTCTTTATTTTCTTTTTTCAACATCTTTTTGTTCAACATCATTTTTCTTTCTACATCATATTCTATTCATGTCACAAACACATTCTCTTTAAGCTTAGCGCAGTCTCTGAATATTACTTAAATAAAAGCTTTTGTACTCATCTTCTTCTGTATTCTTAATATTCAGTTATAGCTATCTTTAAAGATTAAGCACTATCAACTCTGAGCTTCATTGATTGTATCATTTAGACATGATTCTGACAGTTTTGATAAAACATCTTGCAATTTTCGTTGAATTATTTCTTTTCTCAATCTTTTTACATCAATCATTGTCTTTATTGACTATTATTTCTACTTTATATAAGCACTATGCTATCTGATTCAGCTGTACACATGACGTTTATCAAGTCAATCATTCTAGAAGAAGAGAAAGAGTAGTGAAATGTTGCAAGCGTACACTATAAAAGATAACTTAAACAATGTCTACATACTGAAGAGAAGCTCATAAAGATAGAAGATCAGTGATTGAAGAAACAAAGTTTGATGTTGAAAGTTCGAGAAAGAGATGAAGAAGAGACGAAAATTACACTATAAATTGCTTTGTTTTCTCTGTTTTCTTCAAGTTCTCAGACGTCTGCAACTTTGAAATTGTTAGAACTCTCAGCTCAATAGTTGATTTCTGAGCTCTGATTGATCAAAAGTCTTAGTAATATGTATATAAGCTGTTTTATTGACTGTCAAGTAGAAACATCTGATGTCAGCATGACAGAAAACATCTGATCTGCCCTGACTGTCATATGATCATTTGTTATCTCTACATCGATTAGATTGACTCATGAGAAACTTTATGCTATTTGTATCGAGTGAACAAAACTCTCTGAGATAGAAAATCACTCGCAGTCTATACAACTGTTTCACGCAGTCGAAACAGTGAGTTTTGAGACTATGTATCAAATTTGTTCGCGTTGATTGCACGTTAAAGAATGAGTATTCTAATCACTCTAAATTACTTCAAGAGCTTTGTTTTCATCATCATCTTCGCTACTGCTCTGAGATTCTTCGTGATGATAATGATTATTCAATAGTTCAAGAAGTCAGCATCTTGTAACATTCTTGATCGCAGATGCAATCAGTTCAAACAGTGCATGAGTACATGCTTCGTCGTCTGATGACTTCATTCGCAATTGTATCGCAAGTTATTTGTACCTGAAACGTTTCTAGAGTGCAAATAAGCATTCAGATCTATGCGTTTGATTCTGATGTGCATTGCAAGAATGCTTTCTGCTTTCTGAAGATCATCACGCATCTTTATCATCTTATTGCTTATATATATTTATTAATAAAAATTAAAAAAAAAAATTCTTTCTAATTTTTTAATTTCTGAGAATGACTTCGCTGAAGTATTATGTGTAAAATGATATGCAAAGCAGTTTAAAAAAGCTGTTTCATGTTCAATTTTAAGAATGTCAACATACTCAGACTTAAGACAGAGACAACGTCTGAATATTTTGCATCATCAACATTCTTGCAAATAGTGACAAAGCAATGAAAAGAAGCATTAAAGTAGAAAGATGTCATGATGTCAGATCATCAACTCAATTTAGAACATAAATTGTCAATATTTTAAATAATCTTAATTCATTAAATCTGTTTTGCAGTTCAATGAATCAAATCATCAATCTAGTCATCATCATTTTAATTTAGTTTCAGCAATTCTATTTTGATCATCTCAATCATTCTGCAATCTTAAGTCAATAAAACTACTGTTTAGTCTTGATTCTGCTCAATTCATATATATAAAAGTTGAATTCTTGTTCTTTTCTTTCACTCTTTGTCTTTCATCTTGTACATTATCTGATGTATTGTTCTGTATCTAGTTCAAGTAATATAATAATCAATTCTTTATATTAATAAAATTTATGATTCAATCTAGTTTCTGACATTATGAAAGATCTACACTTTCTGCAACATTTTCATACATTGAAATCTTATTTAGTTACTCTTTCGCTCAAATGAAATCATCTGTCAGAATCATGTTTAGATGATACAATTGATGAAGATCAGAGTTGATAGTGCTTGATCTTTAGAAATAGCTATAATTAAATATTAAGAATACAGAAGAAGATGAGTATAAAAGCTTTTATTTAAGTAATATTCAGAAACTGTGCTAAGCTTGAAAAGAATGTGTTTGTGACACAAGTAAAATGTGATGTAGAAAGAAAGATGATGTTGAACAAAAAGATGTTGAGAAAAGAAAATAGAAACTGAGTTAGATCTGAGTCAGATCTTGATCAGATCTTGACTAGAAACATTGATTAACTCTGATTAATATGCAGAGTACTTGTTAACATTCATTGCAAATTGATTAAAGCTTTAATCTTATTCAGTCTTGATACACTCATAATATTATTTCTTTCTTTGAAATTTCATGTTTGCATGAATGTAGCTCATTTTGCTTGTTTTCTTATTAAGTTATTTTGATACTAACGTGACTTTCTTGAATATAACATATGAAATTCGTTCAAAACTTTCTTGAAGTCATTAAATTCATCTTTATTAACATAGTATCATTCATCATTTTTATCTAGATCTTTTCATTTGATCTTGTACTGTATTCAATCTTAATAGCGTCTGAAGTTCAGAATATCATTTATCTTTTAATGTTCATCATCATCATTATCAATAATGACGAGTCTGAGAGATTTTACATGCTGTTCTGATAGAGAGTCTTCTGAATATAATTGCAGTAACTTCAAGCTGAACATCAAATGCAGATGCTTCATGCTGATTGATAAATGAAGATGATAAAAGACTCTTGCTTTGACAGTGATCTGATACAATTCTAGTTGTTTGTCTTTCAAATCTTTGCATGATCTCATGATTTTGATGTTTTTGAAAAATAGTCAAACTCAGTCATTTATCTTATAAATGACATCTTGTCTATGTTTATTGATTTGTGCTTCAATGATCAGCTTCATCTTTTTCAATTGTTGATGATTGAAGCTCAGTAACTCTTTCATTCAAATGACAATATCATTTGCTTTTCTAGCTTTCAGTCGTTCATGAGTGATTTTATAGTTAGTTGTATCTGAATTGAAACTCATTCGAGAGTGAAAATCTTTATTGAAGTAGAAAGAGATCATTGAGATGATTGAAAAGATATTGAAATTGTTGCTGAATTTCATCATAGATATTCATTTAACTCAGTCGTTCTACATGTAATTGCAATAAATTCTAAGTTCACGTTCAACATCTTGATTGACTTATTTCATCTGATTGTTGATCTTCAAATGATAGACTGTGAATAAACTAGCTGTGATTTTCAATCACTTGCAAAGACTTTTTCACATAGTTGATATGAATTGAGAGTCTCTGTTTGAAACAATAGAACTGAGTAAATCATGCAGTCGATAAACGTTTTATAGCATGATTCAAATCATTTCTTTGACTGAGATGTCATCGTCTTCTCAATGACAGAAAACATAGTGATGTTCTTTAATGAAATGACATATGATTATGCAAATGATGTTATAGTCTTCTGACAAAGATAGTTCAGTGATAAAGTTCATAGTTATATCTTTTCAGCGTTTCTGTGAAATCGAAAGAGAATGTTGAAGTTCATTGATGCTATCTTTAGAGACTTTGCTTCGCTGACAAGCATGATAGTTTCAAATGTATCATCAAATAGTAACTTGATAATCTCATCAATAGTAGAAACGCTGAACTAAATTAATGATTCATTTATTGTTGAGATGAAAGATTGAAGATTGATCATGCACTTCTTATAGTAATTTCGTATGCATGTTCTCAGAGATTCACAGTAAATCTTTTCTACATAGAACGTCATCAATGATTTCGCAGTTCTTCAGTTTAGTGATATGAAATTTGAGCTTGTTTTCATTCATAGCTTGCTTATATTTGCTGCAGAGTTCATCTGTTTTATTGATTATTCATATTCATTGATAAAGATTTGCTTTTGATTCAACAGATAAAACATCAACTTTATCAAGAGTCAGAATAGTCTGAAAACAATCTTCAAGACGCTGAGCTGATTCAAAGATGTTTGCTAAAGACATTCTGATTAAAGCATCAATCTTAGTGTTCATTTTGCCTGATTTAAAGATGATCTGAAAGTTGAACTTCAATAAAATGTTCAGATAATTGACTTATCATCGACTCAACTGTTTATTTTTCATAAAGATCTTTAAAGTCTGATGATCAATGAACATCTGAATGAGTAGTTCAGTGCATTTCAGCTTGAATCATCAGTGTTTGAAGCATCAAATAATAACTAGCAATTTCTTGTCATAAATGTGATAATTAATTTCAGCGAAAATCATGCTTTTGCTGTAGAAAGTCATTGAATGAAGAACTTTCTTGTCATTGTATTGAGATAGTATTTTATCTTTTACATAGTTCAAAGCATCAATCTTCAAAATAGCTTGTCGTTTGAGATTGAAGTGATGAAGTACTAAGACTGAGCTGACTTGTTTCTTTAAATTGTTAAAAGCTTGAACACAGATCTTGTTTTAAACAAAAAATGTGTTTTTTTTAGTCAACTGAATGAATGATTTGACTAGCTTCGAGAAGTTTTTAATGAAACAATGATAAAAGTTAACAAATCTCATGAAGCTTTGAATTTCTTTTAAATTGATCGAAGTGATTCAACTGACTATGACTGTCACTTTACTGAGATTCATACAAAGATTTAGTTCTGATATGATGACTTCTAGAAAGACAGTTTCTTCTACATTGAATTTGCACTTTCGAATATTTATCTGCAGTTCAGCTTCGCGTAGTCAACTCAATACTAGTTTGACGTGATTTCTATGTTTCTTTCTCATTTTGCTATAAATGAGAATGTCATTTAAATAGACTTGACAAAAGTCGTTCAGAAAGTTTCATAAAATTTTATTCATATATTGCTGAAAGAAGATCAATTCATTAGTCAGTTTAAATGATAGCATCTTGTATTTATATGCTTTCAAAGCAGTGATAAAAATAATGTAATTCTTATTATTGAAATGCATTTGCAGTTTGTTGAATGCTGATATGATGTTTAATCTAGTTAATGTCAGAATCGTGTCTAAATGAGTCAATCAGCGAAAGTCAGAGTTGAATAGTGCTTGATCTTTAGAGATAGCTATAACTGAATATTAAGAATACAGAAGAAGATTGATACAAGAGCTTCTATTTATGTAATGTTCAGAGACTGCGCTAGACTTGAAAGAAATGTGTTTGTGACACGAAAAGAATGTGATGTAGATGAACAAGATGTTGGTGAAAGAAAAGAATGTTGAGAAAGAAAAAAAGTGTTGAGTCATATCTGAGTCATATCTGAGTCATATCTGAGTCATATCTGACTAGCTCGCTAATTAGCTCTAATCATTACGCAGAGAACTCGCTAGCGTTCACTGCGAATTGATTAGAACTTCAGCCTTGTTCAGTCTTGATACGCTTGTAACAGTTAAATGCTTGCAACTTACTATTTTATCAATGATCTCATTTATCAGCGATAGAAAATATTTATTTCTTTTGAAAATGACATTTAGCTTTTGATAATTCACGCAGAATTGAAAATCTTCATTTGCTTTAAGAACAAATAAAATGAGAAAGAAATAGAAAATCTGACTAGAAGTGATGAGACTGACAACGAGATTCATCTGTTCATGATGTTGACTACGAATCTTTTGATTTTATTCTGTGTTCGAATAGAAGTCAGAAGAGTCAAGAGATCTTAATTTGACGCAATTCAAACGATGTTAGAATGTTGCGTGAGCAGAAAAGTCGATCGTGCAGAGTTTTCATCTACGCGACAACATCTTTCCTAACAGTCACAATCAATCTACGAGAGTGATTGATGACATGTCGATGTCAGTAAGAGATGAAAAAATATCTAGTGAAATAGTCGTTCTCAGTATGAGAGTCGTGACTACAAGTGATCGAAGAATTTGCGACTCGTTGACTGCGTTGATATACTGAAACGTCTTCATCACATCAACAGTGTCGTCGAGTAATTGATGAAAAGATATCAGATAGAATAGTCGTTCTCAGTCTGAGAGTCGTGACTACAGTGCTCGAAGAAGTAGTGACTCGTCGATCACGCTGATATACTGAGAGAACTTGAGCTCACCTTCTTTACTTGACGTCAAGTCATTCATCTATCTACGTGAAAAATTGAGAGCTCAAGAGAACGATCAGAACGCATTCTCTTTCATCGATCAGAGTCAAACATTGAACGATTGCGATCGCACGCCTATACTAACAATTCATTCAACGTCTACGTGACACAAGTCAAGTCAAGAGAAGAAAAGAGTTACTCAGTACAATCACACTCTATCTTCTCATCGTGTGCATCTCTCTTTCATCACATATTTCTCTGCGCAATGAATGACAATCATTGAGCAAGAGAACGCAGCTCTACGTACGTTACAATCACGAGCATTACGAGTGCAAAGAAAACGTCTTTCGTCTTCGAATCGAGAATCGAATCGAAATATCATTGTATAAAATATCGTCAATGAAGAGCAGAGCAAAGACGATGCGTCATAAATGAACAACACAGACACTCGTTAAGAGTTTACTCGAGCATCACGCGCTGAATAGAAGCTATAGATTCATTACTTGATAACACAGTGTCAATCTTATTGTTTCGACTGCGCGAAGCAATCGTATAGACGACGAGTGATTTTCTTTCTCAGAGAGTTTTGTTCACTCGATATAAATAGCATAGAGTCTCTCATGAGTCGAGTCTAAATCGATGTCACAAGAATGTATGAATTACAGACAGACTAAAAGTGATGAATTTCTTCAACAGATTCTCATTTAAGTACTTCTTTACTTTCAGAAGTTTGACAAAAAACATTCAATAAACTCAAAAGTAAGAAAATGTTGAATCATTGATGAGTTCAATTTTATGATCATAGAAGCGATGAAAGAATAGTTTATTCAATTGAACTCAATCAAAAACATCTAGAAACTTATGATATTTCAATGACAGCTTCGCTTTAATATCTTTCAAATTCTGAGTTATTTCATCAATTAAACTGATTATCAAGTTGAGTTTTCATATCTACTTTCTGACTTGTTCAAGTACTTGATATCAATGTTGTGACTTGACTTAAATACTTAATATCAATCTCATGACTTGACTTGATATTGATCTTGAGTTGAGTCAGAATTCAAGTTCTCAACTCAACTCATCAAGCAATCAAAAATGATATCAAATATCAAGATTTACTATTTTTGAATTTATTACGTCATTATATTTGAAAGATTTACGTGCAACAAAGAAAACTATTTCTCATTTCTTCATTATCATCTTCTTGTTGTTTGCATTATCTTGTTGCATTATCAATAAAATACATTGCAAGATGTTTAATTCTGATAAGACATACAAATTATCAAGATCTTTGATCGAGAAAGAATTTAATTTCTCGATCATTCATTCATTTACTTTCAGTAATCTTCATTCTAATGACTTCGCAAGTCAAGATTCATGAAACATTAATCAGATTTTCATTGAAAAGAAATAAACTCTTCAAGAAGCGATGAATAAAATTCATCGCGATACTTCTCTTTTAATATTATGAGAGAATAATCAGTATGTTAAGTGAAGTTCTGATATCAATGCTCAATTTCAACAATGATGACTACAGATGTCTGTTGACGAAAGTGTCATCAACAAGACTCAAAGAAAGATAAATAATTCACTTTAAGCTAAGAAGATTAAAGTAAATAGATAATTTAACATCTGAAATCAGTTTATTCAAATAATTTCAACATTGAAAGAATATTTTAAGATTTCATACAAGAATTGTTTTAAAATTCTAGATTATTCTACAGCTATTAATGAATCTAGTACAATCAATATGATCAAGCATCTTAAGACAAATGCTTGCATGAAACGAAAACAACTCAACTCTCTTTCTGTTGAGACCGTGCCTAGAATCTAACCACACTGCAGCGAGGTAGTGCGTAGCTGAATAGAATGTTTGATCAATAGAGGTAGCTCTAACTAGGAAACTAAGAATACAGAAGAAAGAAGACAGTTCCGAGCTGTATCTATAGTAGGCCGAACAAAGGGGCGAAGTAGCCGGTTTGCTAGAGCTCGAATAGATGAAATGTTTCAGCATATTTCGATTCGAAACATCGCTGTTCCTTGTTCACATACCGAAATTCCTAGAACCTATTGACTAGGCTCTATTCAACGTCGACACGCTTCGTAACATTACTTTCTTCTCTTTAAAAGTCATGTCCCTATGACTTGTAGTGTAGTTCATAGCACTGACGTAGAGCTCGACGCTCGCCTTTCTACCAACCTTTCTATTGACCTTTCAGACCATCGAAATGCCTATTGTAGCAGGCTCACTATGAGAGGGAAGGGCGATCATTGAAGCAGGCTCACTAGTTGACACAGGAACACGAGGTAGGCCGGTTCACTGATAGGTAGAGCGATGTGAGTAGGTAGATCATCGCATTGACAGCGCCTTTGTAGCAGGCTCACTAGAAGGGAATCGACTAGCTCATCGAAGAGGTCGATTCTGATCGTGCCATTGAAGCAGGCTCACTAGTTGACACAGGAACACGAGGTAGGCCGATTCACTGATAGATAGAGCGATGTGAGTAGATAGATCATCGCATTGACAGCGTCTTTGTAGCAGGCTCACTAGAAGAAAACCGACTAGCTCATCGAAGAGGTCGACTATTGACTTGCCTTTGTAGCAGGCTCACTAAATTGACCTGAATTCGAATCGAGCCGAATCGAATTTGATGACACAGATTATTTTGACTCGACTGATTCACGAGCTTTTTGAGAAGGGAAAGAGTTTGTGATTCTCTAGCAATCAACGGTCATATGTTCTCGTTGATTCTATTGATCGAGTGAATCGATGCTACTGAATGAGCGGTAAGTTCTCTAGCAATTCAACAGCCTCGCCGTTGATTCTATTGACCCTCTGATGTTGTTCTGTCTTTCGAAGTCGTCGACCATCAGGTAAACAAATTTCTTTAGACTCATTTCGTTGTTCGCCGAGTGTCTTGAATGAATATTGATACTCGTATCGTAGGATTAACGAATTCTTAGTTTAATGTTGAGATCGTGCCTAGAATCTAACCACACTGCAGCGAGATAGTGCGTAGCTGAATAGAATGTTTGATCAATAGAGGTAGCTCTAACTAGGAAACTAAGAATACAGAAGAAAGAAGACAGTTCCGAGCTGTATCTATAGTAGG
>JAABUS010003758.1_pt1 | contig 23687 bp, 25 predicted proteins | sample 5560161 | NCBI WGS metagenome assembly JAABUS01 (sample SAMN10711885, study PRJNA513376) | rock metagenome | isolation source: Antarctica rocks | place: Antarctica: Victoria Land, Trio Nunatak nord | collected 2016-01-04
GATCCGGCCGGTCCTGCACCGTGGCGGCATCGTCATCTGCGACGGCTTCGAGGATGACATCCAGGCGCGTGACGATGTCGGTGGCGAAAAATACAACGCCGAGCTCATGCGCGCGCTTCGCTGGGGCGGCGGTCACCTCGTACCGCACCTGACCGCGGTCCTGGACGACACCGCTGCTGGTCGCGACGACATCCGCCATGCCCTGATCGCAAACGCGCACCGCGCTTCGGACAGATACGTGGTGGTTCCCGGAGCACGGGGGATGCCCGTGCCGCCGGAAGCCCTGCGGGCCCGGGTCCTCGATGCACTGAGTACGTACGGGATCGCGGCCAGGTCGGGCGCTGATGCCGACGCGGCTAACCTGCCCCGGTGAGAAACCCCGCGCCAGATTTTCGCGCTGCGGACACCGAAGAGGTCACCTGCTGCTTGTGCGGTGACGCCGGCCGTCCGGTCTACGACCTGCCGCCCTACGGGGTACGGCGCTGCCCACGCTGCACGCTGGTCTTCGTCTCGCCACGGCTGCGTCCGGAGGCGCTTTCCCGGCTCTACGACCAGGTGGACTACTTCGAGGGCGGTGTCTATGGCGGCCAATCACCATGGTCTCCGCCCATGGTGCTGCAGCGGATCTGGACTGCCGGCCGGCTCAACCTGATCGCACGAGTCCACTCAGCTGGTGGGCAAGGGGAAACGCCAAGCAGCGCCTCGCCGGCCGGTCAACGGCTTCTCGAATTCGGAAGCGGCTACGGGCTTTTCCTTGCTGCCGCTCGCGGCAGGGGCTACGTCGTCCAGGGCGTCGAGTTGTCGCAGCCAGCCGCCGAGGAGACTGCCAAGCGAGGCATTGATGTCCACTGTGGACAACTCGTCGACGCGCCATTGTTCGGACCGTACGACGTGGTCTGCGGTTGGGACACGCTCGAGCACGTGCCTGATCCCCTGGCCGTCCTGCGGCGTATCCGGGAACTCGTTACCGACGACGGCACGGTCGCGCTCTCCACGCCGTACTTCTCGTCACTGCCGAGCCGGCTGCTGCGGCGGCGGTGGTGGACCCTGAAGCCGGCCGAACACATCTGGCACTACACGCCGTACAGCCTGCGACTCCTCGCCTCCCGGGCGGACTTCACCGTCACGCGGATGGTCCGATCCCCGCTGGCGCGGGCAAACCTCACCCGGCTTGACTCACTTGTGGTCCTGCTCGGACCCGCCTGACCGATGGCGGAAAGCAGGCGACTGCGCGGGAAACGGACGCTAGCGTTCGGTGCATGCCCTCCGGTCCTACGCTGGCTGCGTTCGCGGCAGCCAGCGTCCTGCTGATCCTGCTGCCGGGACCGGCGATGCTCTTCCTGCTCGCCCGGGGAATCGCCGGCGGACGCCGGGTGGGCATCTTCTCTGCCCTCGGTGTGGAATCGGCTAGCGCGGTGTACGTCGCGGCGACCGCCTTGGGCCTCACTGCGGTTCTCGCGGCGTCAGGCACGGCGCTCTTGCTGGTTCGCTACGTCGGGGCCGGGTACCTGATCTGGCTGGGCATCCGGACGATCGCCGGGCGGCACGAACCACTCGTTGCGCCCTCTGTGGCAGGACCGCCGCCGGTGGCGGCTGGAGCTTGGCGAAGCTGGCGCCAGGGCTTCGCGGTCGGGATTACCAATCCGAAGGTCGCGCTGTTTTTCCTGGCGTTCTTCCCGCAGTTCGTCCAACCGGATGCTGGCCCGGTCGCCGGCCAGGTGTTGATCCTCGGGACGCTATTCGTCGTCATCGGCGCGTTGCTCGATGTCGGCTACGGGCTCTCCGGCGGCCTGCTCGGTGATCTCCTCGGCCGGCCCCCCCGTGCGCTGCCTCGAGCCAGGATCGGGGTCGGCGTCACCTTCCTGACCCTGGGCGGAATGACAGCCGTGACGGGCCACAAGGCGGCCTGAACGACCCGACTCGTCACTTTGGCAGGATGGGTCGATGGCCAACGCCCTTGCTGCCTCGTCCTCGCCGTACCTGTTGCAGCACGCGGACAACCCGGTGGACTGGGTCGAGTGGGGGAACGACGCGTTCGCCGCGGCCAGAGAGCGGGACGTGCCGATCCTGCTCTCGATCGGGTACGCCGCATGTCACTGGTGCCACGTGATGGCTCATGAGTCCTTCGAGGACCAGGCCACCGCCGAGGCGATGAATTCACGGTTCGTGTGCGTCAAGGTCGACCGGGAGGAACGGCCCGACGTCGACTCGGTCTACATGGAGGCCACCCAGGCCATGACCGGGCACGGCGGCTGGCCGATGACGGTCTTCATGACCCCCGACGGCGAGCCCTTCTACTGCGGGACGTACTTCCCACCCGTGCCCTCCCGGGGGATGCCCTCCTTCGGTCAGCTCATGGACGCGATCGTCGAGACCTGGGAGAACCGCCGTGAGTCCGTGCTGGAGTCCGGACGCCGGGTCGTCGAGCAGTTGCAGAAGCCCCGCAGCTTCGGTGATCCGGCCCCGGTGGATGCAGTTGCCCTGGACGAAGCGGTAACCATCCTGTGGAACAGCTTCGATGCCGAGCACGGTGGCTTCGACCTGGCCCCGAAATTTCCCCCATCCATGGTGCTGGAGTTCCTGCTCCGTCACCACGCCCGCACCGAGGATCCCACCGCGCTGGTCATGGTCGAGACGACGTGCGAGCGGATGGCCAGGGGCGGGATGTACGACCAGCTTGCCGGCGGCTTCGCGCGGTATTCGGTCGACGGCCAGTGGGTGGTTCCACACTTCGAGAAGATGCTCTACGACAATGCCCTGCTGCTCGTGGTCTACGTGCACCTGTGGCGCGAGACCGGTTCGGAGCTGGCTCGAAGGGTGGCCGACGAGACGGCCAGTTTCCTGATCCGTGATCTCGGTACGGTCGAAGGCGGCTTTGCCTCCGCGCTCGATGCGGATACCGACGGCGTCGAGGGTCTCACCTACGCCTGGACCCCTGACCAGCTCATCGACTCGTTGGGAGCCGAAGACGGGTATTGGGCCGCAACACTTCTCAGTGTCACGTCTGAGGGCAGCTTCGAACACGGCACATCGGTGTTGCAGCTGCTCGGCGATCCAGACGATCCGCAGCGCTGGTCGGGCGTACGGGCTCGGCTGCTTGCTGCCCGGGCGACCCGGCCGCAGCCCACCCGCGACGACAAGGTGGTCGCAGCCTGGAACGGGCTGGCGATCGCTGCCCTCTCCGAGCACGCGATGCTCACCGGCTCGACCGAGAGCCTGGCGGCCGCGGTCTCAGCGGCAGAGCTGGTCACCCGAGTGCATCTCGTGGACGGGAACCTGCGACGGGTCTCCCGGGATGGCATCGTCGGGCGCCACGCTGGGGTCCTCGAGGACTACGCCGAACTCGCCCGTGGCCTGCTGGCCCTACATCAGGCAGCCGGCGAGGGCCGGTGGCTCAGCGTGGCCGGGGAGTTGCTCCATGCCCTGCCCTCCCGGTTCTCCGACGGGAGTGGCGGCTTCTTCGACACACCGGACGACGGGGAGCAGCTGATTCGCCGACCGCAGGACCCGACAGACGGTCCGTCGCCGTCCGGAGCCGCGGCCGCCTGTGATGCGCTGATCACCTATTCGGCGCTGAGTGGGCACGCCGGATCGCGGGAGCTCGCCGAGGCAGCGCTGGCCACGATGGGCCCGATCATCACCCGGGCACCCCGTGCGGCCGGATCAGCCGCCGGCACCGCCGAGGCACTTCTGTCGGGCCCATTGGAGATCGCGGTCGCCGGTCCGGCCGGGTCGGAGCGGGACGCCTTGGCCGCGGTCGTACGCGCGGGCACGACTCCCGGGGCAGTGTCGGTGGTGGGGGAGGCCGATGCCGAAGGGGCGCCGCTGCTCGCTGGGCGGCGGATCTCGGAGTCGCCGGTTGCGGTCTTCGTCTGTCGGGACTTCGTCTGCCAGGCGCCGATGTGGGACATGTTCGCGGTCAGCGAAGCGGTTCGTGCCCGTGGTACCGCCCAAAGCTAGCTCCGTGCTGCTAGCGTGTAATCACGTAATCCAGTAATCAGGGGAGTGAGTGCACGAATGGCCACACAGCATGCAGCCCAGGATGAGATCGCTGCCTGGTTCACCGGCCGGCTGCCCGATGATTGGTTCACCGGGCCGGCCGAGATCACCGTCGACCGGGAGGAGATCCTCGTCGTGGGAACGCTGGCCGATCCAGAGGTGGCCGGAGACGCCGATGACGCGGCCCGGGACTCGGCCGCCGCCGGCCGGATCAGCCGGTGGCGCGAGCAGACCCGTGAGGATCGGATCGCGATAGCCCAGTCAGCCGAACACCGCTTCGGGCGCAAGGTGGCTTGGGGCGCGACGTGCGGATCGACGTCCACGCTTTTCACTCATTTGGCCATTCCGGTCATGACCCGCCTCCGTCAGCCCGAACGCCGGGTCTTGGACACCCTCGTCGAGTCCGGCGTCGCTCGGTCCAGATCGGAGGCTCTCGCCTGGTCGGTACGGCTGGTCGGGCAGCACACCGAGGACTGGTTGGCCGAACTCCGTACCGCGATGGCCTCGGTTGACGAGGTCCGCGCGCGCGGTCCGCAGACCGGCTGAGCATCGCCATCCGACTCAGGGGCACCCTGTGACGATAGGTACGTAGCAATCCTCCCCTGATCGTCGACCGGCCGGCTGTGGCTATGGTCGGGCCATGCGCGCAGCCGTCTACGAAGGCCCCGGCAACGTCCGCGTCGAGGACGTTCCTGATCCGGTGCTGGACCTCGACACCGATGCGATCGTGGCGGTGACCGACGCAGCTGTCGGCGGCAGCGACCTGTGGGCCTACCGCGGTTATGGGCAGCGGCCACCTGGTGCCCGGATCGGCCGTGAGTTCATCGGCCTGGTCACCGAGGTGGGCGCCGAGGTCCGTACCGTGCGGCCCGGCGATCGGGTGCTCGCGCCCTTCATGTGGTCGTGCGGCGTCTGCGACTACTGCCGCGCCGGGCTGACCAGCTCGTGTGTGGACGGGGGCACGTTCTCCGAGCCGGGTCACGACGGAGGGCAGGGCGAAGCCGTACGCGTTCCGCACGCCGACGGCACGCTGGTCGTCGTACCGCCGGCCGAAGCCGTTCCAGCGACCCGGATACTTCCGCTTAGCGATGTGATGGCCACCGGCCACCATGCCGCAGTCAGCGCTGGGGTGGATCAGAACTCGACGGTGGCGATCATCGGCGACGGCGCAGTCGGTCTCTGCGCGGTCCTGGCCGCCCGCCGGCTCGGGGCGCGCCGCATCATCGCCGTGGGCCACCACGCCGAGCGGCTACACCTGGCTGTGGACTTCGGTGCCTCCGACATCGTGCAAGGCAGCGGGGATGAGATCCTCGAGAAGGTGATGAGTCTGACCGGCGGGGTCGATGCGGTGTGCGAATGCGTTGGCGCCCAGGCGGCTTTCGACGATGCTTTCGCGATGACACGTGACGGTGGCCGGGTCGGCTACGTCGGCGTGCCGCATCTGGTCGAGGGCATCGATCTGTCCGAGATCTTCGCCCGCAACATCGGCATCCGGGGTGGAATGGCGCCGGCCCGGGCCTACCTCCCGGCGCTGCTCGACTCGGTCATCGACGGTCAACTCGATGCCAGCGCGGTGTTGGACCTGACCTTGGGTTTGGAAGAGCTCGCCGACGGCTACGCGATGATGGACGACCGGCTGGCGATCAAGGCGCACATCACCATCTGAGCGTTTACCGCGAGCGCGAGGCGAGGGCTCAAGCTGCCCGGAAATGCAACCGGCGGGAAGCATGGGCGAAACCGGCTCGCAAGAAACCGAATCTTTACTGGTGACATGGCCTTGAGAGACGTGCCCCTGCCAGAGAATCTGCCCGCCGACCTCACCCAGCTTCCAGGCGATGGCTACCGCTACGCCGAACGCCTCCCGGACGGAGCCGTAGTCGTCCTGGGGGCCAAGGGTTGTGGCGCCGAGATAGCCGAAGACCTGCACCTCGCCGGTCGCCGCGTGCATCTGTTCACCGCTCCCTGCCGCCCGTTGATCCGCACTCGTGGTCTGACCGGACCCGGTGCTGGCGGCGAGGTCGACATGGGCGCGTTGGTGCGCGGTGGACTACGGCTGTACGGCGAATTGCTTGCCATCCACGGCGGGCGATTGATCGCCGGCCCAGGCCTTTACCTCGGTTGTCGAGACACCGAACTCGACCTCGCCCAAGCAGGCGTCACGACAGTGATCTGGACCGGCGGACTCGACCAGCAACTGGCGGTTGCGGCTTGACCGAGCCGGCTGGAATCGTCACCAGCCCGAGCCCGCAATAACAGCTTCGGCAACCTCATGGGCAGTCAGCCCGCTCGCCTCGATGGAGAAGTCCTCGAGCCCGACTGCTTCCAGTATCGCGTCCAGCTCACCGGATCGGTCCAGATGCCAGCGCAGGGAATTGTCGTCGTCGTGCCGCCGATTCAGGCGGGCGTGCAGCACCGGCAGGGGGACCCGAAGCCGGCAAACGGCCAAGGGGACGCCGATGGTCGCCCGATAGCGGTCCAGATCGGCGTGCGTTTCGACGACACCTGCGAGCACGAGTCGAACCGCGCCTGCGTCTAGGAAGTTGCGGGCAACGTCGCCCAGATTACGCAGCACCATCGCGAGGTTGAACCGATCGCCGGGCGGACTGGGCCAGGTGTTTCGCAGCCAGTCGAGGTCGATGACGGCGTGCGGCACCTCGGCTTCGGCCAGTAGCTCGCCGACGAGTTCGGCAACTGAAGTCTTGCCAGCCCCGACACTGCCGGTGATCAACAATGCAGACGGAGAAAGGCTGCTGGTGGCCACGGCCGGAGCCTACGACCCGAGCGTCGACCGGATCGGGAGTTTTGCCTCCCATCGACGCCGCCGAAATAGACACCGGGTCGGTACATCCGTGGATGACCCGGGCCGTTCCCCCGCGGAGCGGAGGTAGCTTCGCGCAGGTGACGGACCCAGGCACTCCGGTCGTGACCCTGATGGTTCGAGGACTTTCACCGCACTCGGGCGGACGGGCTCAAGGCACCTTGGGGTGAATCCACCTGGGCCGTCCTGGCAGTGGACCGGATCGTGGGTTCGGTTCGGCTCAAGCACACCGCGGAGCCAGGGATTCTGGAGACGGGCATCTGGCTTGTTCGTGGCGTCGAGGACGCGGAGTAGGCCGAGCTGCGTTGTCCGCTGTCCTGCGCTTGGCAGCAGAGCTCGGTGCTCGAGGCGTGCGAGCAGACACCGCCATCGGCAATCTGGCCGCTCTTGGGCTGCTCCGACGCCTCGGCTTCGACCTCGCCTTCAGTGAGAACGGAGATGGCATCGAGGCTCGTCTCATGCTCGAAGTCGACTAGGTCATGGGTTTGCTGGTGGAGACCACATATTCCAACCCTCGGAATGCCGCCGTATGAGTCTCGCCGGATCCCCTGGAACGAGGTCCCCTGACGATGACTAGTCCCTCCCCAGCGAGGTGGCCGCGAACCTTGAGGTCATGCCGGCGTCCATCGTCTACCCGACGATCCGGTTGAAGTGCGCATTCTTGACTGCGGAAAGGTGGGCTTCATCCATGTCGCCTGCTCGGCGATGTCGGTGAGAGGCGCGCGGGCTATCCGCACTGGAAGCCGCACTAAGCCTGTGGCCGCGATCCTGCTCAACCACACCGAACCCGACCGCCGAACCGGCCCAACCAGGAGACCAGACAGCGGAACAGCCGGACAGACCGGCCGAAACCAGCCGCCCGAAATCAGAAACACCCCCGAACAGATCAACTACCAGTCGAAAGAATCACCCCCGGTGCATCCGGGCTTAACTCCGGCCGGTCGGGATGATCGCCGGATAGCTCGGGGCCATCCACCGCCGGGGCATGACTACCGCCGCGGCACCCCTGGGGGATATTGCTGATTGGCCACAACCTGAGTCCATCGACGGACCAGAGTCTCCCGATCGATGCTGTTCAGATCAATGACGGCCTCAGGGCCCCCTAGCACTGTGTGCACCTCTGAATTTTCGATCGTGATCGCCAGTAGATAGGTGTGTCCCTCTTGCAACATCGGCTGATCATCGAGGATATGGCGGTCGCTTCCGTCGACGTAACCCAGCTGCCCCACCACGACTTGGCCTCGCGCGCCACCTTTCAATGATTGCTGTACTTGTACGGCGTAGAGGGTTTGGCTCTGGTCCTCCTGTGTTTCGACCACGTCGACAACGGTGGCAATAACTACATTATCGGCGTACCCTGCGATGTAGTACGGATTTGTAGCGTCGAAGGCGTAGCTGCTCTGAATCGTGTAAGTATTGCCTTCATCCGCGCTTCCACCGCTGAAGCCGAATGCCACGGCAGCTGCGGTCCCGAGAACGGCCGCTCCAGCGACTACCTTCTGTCTAGATATCACGATCTCTCCTCACCAGATAGCATAATAGTCTGAGCGATCATGACTTTGTGGCGTGATGAATGCGCTGCCACATGAGCTCACCGGGCAACTATCCATTGCCTGAGTACTATAGGAATGAGCGAGACCATGTGCGTGCCCCCACTCATGAAGCATGCAAGCTCGCCGGTCATTTGTGCTGTAGGTGTTGAAGTAGTTGTTATTCAATGCCACCACATCAATGAAGCCGCTAGGGTCGTAGTATCCGCATCGATTGTCGACCCTGCTGTAGTCAACGACTTGCAGGTCGGTAGTGGTCGAGGAGGTGTCCGGCGCGATGTTTACACCCCCAGACAGGTTCTGCCAGCCGGCGATGGCGATGCCCAGGGCGTCATTCCACTGCGTGTAGTCCTCGTAGCGAATCTCGTTGCCGTCGACCGCGGAGTACCCCTGAAAGTGGGCCTGCGCGGTCTGGGCACTGGCTACCACGGCGAGGATGGTGAGAAGCGTTACCAGCATCGAGCGTTTGATCATGATGCTCCAGCGACTTGACGTTGAGTGAGATGGACGCACTCTGCGTTATCAAGCGTAGATGTCAAGATCAGGAGCCGAATACCTACGAACGCTCTGATGGGCCGAGCCTCCTGACCTATCCTCGGCTGTCCACGGTCTGGATGGTGCGGGCTGGACTGAGCTTCCAGTTGTTCACACCCACCGAAGTCGGCCCCCGCGGCAGCGATCGCTGGACGACCCTCTCGGCATGGACAGCACCCCGAAGCTCCGTCTCAGCCCGGATGCACCGCGGTGATGGGTTGGCGGGCGGGTCGTAGAGCGAGAATGCCCTTGCGCGCTGGGAGGATCGGGCTTGTCAAGGACTCGATTCGTACCGGCACGAACAGCATCTCGTAGAGACAATTATCGCATGCGTTCCCGGCCCGGTCAGCGGTCTTCGATGATCCGAATCTGGTGTCGTGTGCCGGGCTGGTCCCGGCGCTGGGGCTGGCCCAGCGGGCCGGACTTCGGGCGCTGGCTGATCGTCAGCTGACGGTTCCGGGCGGGGCCGGGCACGCGGCTGGGTTGAAGGTTTCGGCGCTGGTGGCCGGGATGGTCGCCGGGGCGGACTCGATCGCCGATATGGACCTGCTGCGGCATGGCGGGATGGGCCGCCTGTTCGACGGGGTCCGGGCGCCTTCGACGTTGGGTACGTTCCTGCGCGGGTTCGCCTTCGGCCATGTCCGCCAACTCGACGCGGTCGCATCCCGGTTCTTGACCGGGTTGTGCGCCCAGAGGCCGTTGCTGCCCGGGCGCCGGGAAGCTGTGCTATGTCGATGTTGATGACACGGTGAAGGCGACCTACGGCTACGCCGAGCAGGGCACGGGCTACGGCTACACCGGGGTGAAAGGCCTCAACGCGATGATCGCCACGCTGTCCACGCCGCTGGCAGCGCCGGTGATCGCCGCGACCAGGCTGCGGAAGGGATCGGCGAACTCCGCCCGCGGACCCGCCAGGCTGGTCGCTGACGCCCTGGCCACCGCCGGCCGGGCGGGTGCGGTCGGGTTGGTGATCCTGCGGGCCGATTCGGCCTACTACACCCACGACGTGATCGCCGCCGCCGGCCGGGCCGGGGCCCGGTTCTCGGTCACCGCGCGCAAGGACCGGGCGGTGAGTTCGGCGATCGCCGGCATCAGCGAGACCGGGTGGACCACGATCTGCTACCCGCAGGCGGTCTTCGATGAGCAGCTGGGGGCAGTGGATCAGCGACGCCGAGGTCGCCGAAACCCCGTTCACCGCGTTCACCAGCCGCCGCCAGTCCGCGCATGTCGGTGGACGGCTGATCGTGCGCCGGGCCCGCGACGCCAACCCCGCCCACCTGCTCGCCGACGCCCAGGGCGAGCTGTTCCCGGCCTGGCGTTATCACGCGGTGTTCACCGACTCCCCGCTGCCGATGCTGGCCGCCGAGGCCGATCACCGCCGCCACGCCATCATCGAACAGGTCATCGCCGACCTGATAGAACGGGCTGCTGGCCCACCTGCCATCACCACGGTTCGCCGCGAACTCCGCCTGGCTGGTACTAGTTAGTGCACGGGTTCCGCGTGCGCAGCGGCGTAGGTAGACCAGTTGCCAGCGGCTGCCTTGACCCAACCGTCAGCAGTTACCACATGCATGCCGAGAAGATCCGCCAGGACAGCTGCGGGGAGCTCGGCAGCCAGTTGCAGGAGAGCGGTGTTTCGGCATCCCCGCGGGTCGATCCCGCATCGGTGCAAGCGATCGGCTCGGCCACTGCCGCGATGACCGCAGCGCCGGGCGAGGCTTTGGGCGTGCAAGTGTGTGTTCGCCCGGCGACCAGGAAAGAGCCAGGTCTGGCTGTGGAGGCGGCCGGCCGCGCCGGCTGGGAGAGCTACCGGCAACCGGACGAGCATGCGGTCGAGGGGTGTGGGGATTTTGATCCTCGTTTGGCCGAGCAATAGCGTGACAGTGCGGTCGTCTGAGGCTTGGACATGCTCGACCTTGAGTTCGACGATCCGTGCGAGCGGCTGCGCATATAGCAGAACTAGGCAACCGGCCACGCGATCGGCGAGATCGAACCCTTGAGAGTCGTGCAGCAGTCGTCGGGCGAGCAGCCATCGCTCCTCGTCCGAACTGAATCTGTTTGGCAACCGTCTGCTCATGCTCCGTATTTCGAGGTCGGGCAGGAGTTGTTGCCGCGCAGCCCATACCAAGAACCCGCGACCGTCCTGTCCGGGGGAGCGTCCGCTGAACCACTCGTCCAGATCCTGTTGTCGGCAGCAGCTAAGAGTGCGAGATCGTTTCCGTAGGAACTCGAGAAGGCGGACAGCCCCGCGGATCTCGGAGCGTGCCCGTCCTGCCGCGTTGGCGGTGACATGACCCAAGGTGCGGCGGCGGAGCTTGGCGAGCACGTGCCAACGCGCGAAGGCCGCGGCCAGCTTCTGGTCCTCGGGGACGGTGCATGATGTCGTCGTCTCGCTCACGTAGTGCTGCAGTCTGGCGAGATGCTCATCCCGCTCTGGAAGTGCACCTCCGGCCACGAGCAGACACCGGAGGTGCTCGATCGAGTAGAGGCCAAGCTGCTCGTCCAGGGTGGCGTGGGTCAGAGCCGCCCGGCCGGCGGCGATCGCGCGGAGTAGCCGGTACCCAGGACTGCCCGACAAGTTGAACACTGCGGCCTGGGCCTGCACCTGGTCATCGCAGGTGAGGGCTGCGCAGATCGGTTGCAGCTCCGTCAATACGCGTCCATCTTGGCCTTTCAGGTCCGTCGTGAGGCGATCCTCGAGGATGCAGCGGAAACAGCGAGGTCCTCGTCCGGCGCTGTTGCGTCGACCGGGTGCCAGTGAGCCGCATCGGGAGCAGCTGATGATCGGCGCCTGATAGCAGGTCGGACACAGGTCGGGCCGGTCTTCATTGCCGCGCACGGCGACTCGGCGCTCACGTCCGCATTGACCACAACGGCGCTTGGGGTGGCGGTAGCAGCGTTGACAGATCAGCGAGCGAGACCCGGTTCGACCGTTTCCTCCCACGACAATACGGCCGACCTCTCCACAGATGCTGCATTCCTTACGCCCTTCGCGGCTGGTGCACCTGACGCACCGAGCAGAACCGTCGACCGCTCGCACATTGACGTAGACAGTCCGGCCACAGCCGCCGCAGATCTCCCATCGGGACGGATCCCGTCGTGGGCAGGCCCGACACTGCGGCTGTCCAGTGGCGTCGCGATAGCGGAGATTGTCTGCCGTGCCGCAGGCTCCGCATCGCGATGCCGTCACTCCGTTTCCACAATCTTGGCAGGCGTGGGGCGGAGGGTGGGATCAGCCGGTTTCCGAACCCTGCGCTGCCCGACAGCTGCGGGCAGACGCTGTGTCCGGACTTGGACGTATGGCTCGATGAGATCGCTTGGCGTGCATCCAAGAATGTCACACAACGCCGCCAGGAGTTGGAGATTCAATCGTTCAGGGACGCCACTGACCAGACGCCAAACCTGACTGGGATGCAAGTCAATTGACCGTTCAGCCAGCCTGGGCAGCAGGTCGGTCGTGGAGAACATGCCGTTTGCAGCCATCAGCTCTCGAAGGTGCCAGTGATACCGAATAACTCTGGCCATCAGCCTTTCTCCTCATCCGCGAATGCCCGATCAAGCGCTCGCCTAAGTACGGTGTTTCGGTAGTCGCCGCTGACGCCGGTGTAGAGGGCCGTCGTTGATCCCCAGGTGTGGCCCACCTGTTGTTGAACGAACAGCGGGTCATAGCCGTCCTCGATTAGATGAGTGACGTACGCGTGTCTCAGGCAATGCGGGTGCAACTCCTCAGGCAGGCTCGCGTCCTCGCGGTAGCGGATGAATCTCATCGTGAGGTAGTCGGTAGAGATACGGCCGCCGCGCTCGGTTGGCCAGAGACATGGTTGCCGGCCAACGGGATAGAGAGGGCGCACCTCTGCGAGGTACTCACGGAGCACATCGACGCTCCATGGCATCACGGTGAGCACTGTTCGGCGGCGAGGAGGTGAGCCTCGCATCGCCTTGCCATACCGGACATTGCAGGCTCCGATCCCACCAAATTCCGGCGCCTTCGGGTTTCGAGTGAAGTCGATGGTCTCCAGCATCACAGCCTCACGTCGGCGCAGCCCATAGGCATAGATGACCTTGAAGAGCGTCGCATCCCGGAACGCAGTCAGCCATCCCTTCCTTCGCAACCGCCGCGCGTCAGCCACCCTTTCGTCGGCAAGGTCGAAGAAGTCCTGCAGCTCCTGTCTTGAAAATGGCCGCACCCGTGGCCGAGCCTCAGAGTCGCTCGAGTGCCGTGCTGTGTTCCATTGATGGCAGATCTGGGACGGATGCTCACCGAATCTGGTAATGCACTCCTCGGCCCATGGGCTCCTCCGATCGATCAGGTACTCGCAGAAGAGGGCCAATGAGTTCTGGTAGCCGCGGATAGTCGAGTGCGCAAGCGACCGGCCGGAGGACCGGAGGGTCGATGTCCACTCCTCGACGTCCACGGCGGTCCATTGCCACGGCCAGGTCTGGCAATACGCGTTGAACCGCCGGACCACGTCCTCTCGCTGGCGAATGGTGACGAAAGCCAGCATCCGACTGGCCTGTTGCTGCCCCCACCCGCGAAGCATCGCCTCGAAGACGGCCTCTTCGGGGTTGAGGTGCACGACGTTTCCGCCCAGCGGTGACACCCGTCCATCGCTGCTCATAGCGCCTCCAAGGCGGTTGCATCCGATGCACGAATCATGCACCTAATGCAAGATCAAGGGCAAACCCGCAGGTCAGCAGGCAGTTGTTTGTTCACAAACTTGGGAAGGGGCCGACGCCTGGCCGTCTGCGTCTGATGCAATAATCTTGCGTTGGTTGCAATAATTAGGGGTTGGCGTACATCGCGAAATAGACGGCGATGTAGTGGCATGCCGCAGCCAGGATCGTGGCCGCGTGAAAGACCTCGTGATAGCCGAAGACTCCGGGGATGGGATTGGGCCTCGACGTGGCATAGGCAATGGCGCCGAGTGAGTAGAGCAGCCCACCGGAAGCGATCAGAACGAGAGTGGTGACCCCGAGGTTGGTCAGGATGGCCGGGAAGAAGAGCACCGCGACCCAGCCGAGGGCCAGGTAGATCGGGACCCCGACCCAGCGCGGCGCCGTCGGCCACGAGGTCTTCAGCGCGATGCCGGCCAGCCCGCCACCCCAGACAACACCGAGGATGACCCACCTGAATGTCCCATCCAGGGCCAGCACGGTGAAGGGCGTGTAGCTCCCGGCGATGAACAGGAAGATCGTCGAGTGGTCCAGCAGCTTCATGATCTTCCAGCCGCGTGGCGACCACGCCCGGCGGTGATAGGCAGCGCTGACCCCGAACATAGCCGAGACGGTGAAGCAGTAGATCGTCACCGCTAGACCGGCCAGCGGGCTGTGCGCCCAGCCGAGCGGGATCAGCACCGCGCCTGTGACGATCGAGGCCAGGAAGGCACCGAGGTGCAGCCAGCCGCGCAACCGGGGCCGGGTGTCGGGGGAGTCGTAGTCCTTGTCGCCGAAGTCCAGCGGTTCGGGGACGCGTTCGGTGAGATCAGCAGCCATCGGTTCCAGGTTACGGCGGCGTAGGTTTCTCTGCCAGACCTCCGCCCCCGATTAGCAGCGGAGAGTCGTACGCTGCCAGATCATGGGTTGGGCCGATCTGCCGTACCGCGTCTATGAGCGCCGGCTGCAGCGTCAGCTCTCCGGTGCACAGTTGCCGCGGCACGTCGGCGTCATGGTCGACGGAAACCGGCGGTGGGCCAGATCGATCGGACTCGGCGACGTCAATGACGGCCATCGTCGTGGGGCTGGCAAGATCGTCGACTTCCTCGGCTGGTGCGACGAGGCCGGGATCGGTCACGTCACCGTCTTCCTGCTCTCCACCGACAACCTCAACCGGCCCGAACCCGAGCTCAGTCCGCTGCTCCGGATCATCGAGGATCTGGCCGCCGACCTGTCCGGCCCCAACCGGCGTTGGCAGTTGCGCGCGGTCGGAGCTCTGGAGCTGTTGCCTGATAGCACCGTCGAGGCGCTGAAGCACGCCCATGAGGAAACCGTCGGCCGGCCGGGAGCGGCCGTGGACCTCGCGGTCGGATACAGCGGCCGGCGGGAGATCGCCGACGCGGTCCGCTCTCTGCTGGCCGAGCACGCCGCTGCCGGTACGACCCTGGACGAGCTCATCGACTCACTCGATGTCGAGCACATCGCAGAGCACCTCTACACCCGCGGTCAGCCAGACCCCGATCTGGTCATCCGGACCAGCGGTGAACAGCGCCTCTCCGGATTCCTGCTCTGGCAGACCGCCCACTCGGAGTTCTACTTCTGCGACGTCAACTGGCCGGACTTTCGCCGTACGGACTTCCTCCGGGCCCTTCGCGACTACGCGGCCCGGCATCGGCGCTTCGGCGCCTGAGGCGACTCGCGGCATGAGCCGTCATCGGATCTGAGGCAGACTCTCCCACCGTGGACCTGATCGATGAGTACCTCCTGCTCGGGCTTCGGCTCGACCGCCTCGAGACCGGCTTCGTCGACGCGTACACCGGCGACCCGACGCTGCGTACGCGGGTCGAGAACGAACCGATTCCGCGCGCGGCAGACCTGCTGGTACAGGCCAGGCAGCTGCTGACCGAGCTCGCCTCCAGCGGCCTGGCCACTGAACGAGTCACCTTTCTGCGTGCACAGCTCACGGGTCTGGCATGCAGCGCCAGGGTGATGTCAGGCGAGACCGTCGGTTTCGTGGCGGAGGTGGCCGCCTACTTCGACGTGCACATCGAGTTGGGCGACGAAAGCCACTATGCCGCAGCACATTCTGAACTTGATACGCTACTACCCGGTCGCGGACCGCTTGCCCAGCGATACGCCGACTACCGGCGAACTGACGAGTGTCCTGCTGAGCGGCTGAGTGACGTCGTGCACGCGATGTCCAGCCGGCTGCGCGATCACGTACGAGCCGAGTACGAACTGCCGCTGAACGAAACCGTCAGCTACGACATCGTGACCGACAAGCCATGGTCGGGGTTCAACTACTACCGCGGGGACAGCCACTCCGACGTCGCGATCAACGCCGATCTGCCGCACCGGCTCACCCAACTTCCGCACCTGGTCGCCCACGAGTCCTATCCCGGGCATCACACCGAACACTGCCGCAAGGAGGTAGGGCTGGTCGATCGAGACCAGCACCGCGAGCACACGATCTTCCTGGTCAACACCCCCGAGTGCCTGATGGCCGAGGGACTCGCCGACCTCGGCATCAAGGTGACTGTGGGCGAGAGCTGGGGAGCCTGGACCGAGGAGATCCTGCGTGACCTCGGCCTGCCCGCCGACGGCGAACTCGCCGAAAGGGTGGCCAAGGCTGCCGCTCCACTCAACGACGTACGGCAAGATGCGGCGATCCTGTTGCACGACAGGGGCCGTGAGCAGGACGAGGTGCTGGACTATCTGCAGCGCTGGACGCTGGTGCCGCGGGAGAGGGCACAACAATCGCTGCGCTTCCTGACGGATCCGTTGTGGCGGGCCTACACGTCGACATACGTCGAGGGACATCGCCTGCTCTCGTCCTGGCTGGACGCCCGACCGGCGGGGGATCCGGTGAGTGCGCGCTTCCGGCGACTGCTGGACGAACCACTGACGCCGGGCCGCATCGTCGAGGATCTGCCGACGGGATCGATCGCTGAAGAATTGCCGGCGTGACTGCGGTGCGGCGCACTCGAAGGAGCCCGTACGGCCGACTCCGCGATCGTGCGGTCTTCGCCGTCGCGCTGTTGGCCTTCCTGGTCCTCGGCATCGTCGTCGTCGGGGACATGTCGGCGCAGTGGTGGGTGCTGCTCCTACCCGTCGCACTGCTGGTCGGACCCGTCCTGGCGGTACGCCGGGAGACCGGCGGGCCACCCAACGATGACCACGAGAACAAGCCCTGGGGCTGACTCCTCACCGCGCCGCGTGTCGTAGCGCGCGGGCGGCCAGTCCGTCGTACGGTCGCCGTGCGGCACAGGACGTGTCGCCCCTGGGAGGCCCCGACGGTGCTGACGACATGGTCAGCGAAGGGCCGGTTCCCGGCCCTGTCGGGTCGGACCGGTGCCCTTCGACCAGCACGGGAGCGCAGGCTCTCGTAGGAGTCCACCCGTGACCGATCGCCGTACGTATGTTCTCGACACCTCGGTTCTGCTGTCTGATCCCGGAGCGCTGATGCGCTTTGCCGAACACGACGTGGTGCTGCCTCTCGTGGTGATCGGCGAGCTGGAGGACAAGCGTCACCATCCCGAACTCGGCTGGTTCGCCCGTGAATCGCTGAGGGTTCTCGACGACCTGCGGATCCTGCACGGCCGGCTGGATGCACCGGTGCCCATCGGACGGTCCGGAGGCACCATGCACGTCGAGCTCAACCACTCCGATTCGTCGGTGCTGCCAGCCGGATTCCGCAACGATGCCAACGACTCTCGAATCCTGGCAGTCGCACTGAACCTGGTCGCCGAGGGCCTCGACGTGGTGCTGGTCACCAAGGACATGCCGCTGCGGGTCAAGGCGGCGTCCGTGGGGCTGGCTGCTGATGAGTACCGCGCGCACAACGCCGTGGACGCCGGCTGGACAGGGATGACCGAACTCGACGTCAGCAGCGAGGACGTCGATCGGCTCTATGCCGAGGACGAGATCGAGCTGCCATCGGACTCCGACTTGCCCTGCCACACCGGACTGGTCCTGCTCTCCCCCCGCGGTTCCGCACTAGGCCGAGTGACGCCGGACAAGCAGATCCAGCTCGTCCGGGGGGACCGGGAAGCGTTTGGGCTGCATGGACGTTCGGCCGAGCAGCGGATCGCCCTCGATCTCCTCCTGGACCCCGAGATCGGCATCGTCTCCCTCGGCGGCCGGGCCGGGACCGGCAAGTCGGCCCTGGCGCTGTGCGCCGGACTCGAGTCTGTGATGGAGCGGCGGGCGCACAAGAAGGTGGTCGTGTTTCGGCCGCTGTACGCCGTCGGCGGCCAGGAACTCGGTTATCTGCCGGGCAGTGAGAGCGAGAAGATGGGGCCCTGGGCCCAGGCGGTCTACGACACGCTGGGGGCTCTGGTCAGCGCCGAGATGGTCGATGAGATCACCGACCGCGGGATGCTGGAAGTGCTTCCGCTCACCCACATCAGGGGTCGATCGCTGCATGACTCCTTCGTGATCGTGGACGAGGCGCAGTCGCTCGAGCGCGGTGTCCTGCTCACCGTGCTGTCCCGGTTGGGATCGGGATCACGGGTGGTGCTCACCCATGACGTGGCACAGCGGGACAACCTCCGGGTGGGCCGGCACGACGGGGTGACCGCAGTGATCGAGGCGCTCAAGGGCCATCCACTGTTCGCCCACGTCACGCTTACGCGTTCGGAGCGCTCGCCGATCGCCGCCCTGGTCACCGAGATGCTCGAGGATCTACCCCTGTAAGCGGAGGCGAACGGACGGGTGCGCCCATTGGCGGTTTTGACGTAAACCGCCAGATCTGAGCCTCCCGCTTGACGGAGGTAGTCAGCTTGCCTTACCGTTTAGTCATACAAGCTGACTATTTAGGGAGTTCTTTTCTGATGCCTGTTGCCACTCTTTCCGAAGCACCCGAGTTCGTTCTGGGCGACGCGGTGTTCCGCTCGCTGGCCGTACCGTCGCGCGGCTCGACCCAGTTCGCAGTGTGGGCCTTGGAGCTCGCGCCGGGGATGTCCGGTGACGCGCACAGCCTCGACTGCGAGGAAGTCCTGGTGATTCACAGCGGCCAGGTCAGCGCGACCATTGGTACCCAGCAGATCCAGGCCGGTCGGGGAGATGCGGTGATAGTCCCTGCGCAGACGTCGTTCGTGCTCAGCAACGCGACCTCGGAGCCGGTGCACGCCACTGTGATCACCTCGGCCGGGTTCCGAGCTACATTGGGGGACCGGACGATGTCGCCGCCATGGTCGCTCTGACCGGCCCGGGATTCGGGTTAGGTCCGGGCGTCCCGGCAGCGGCGCGAGGATGGGTACATGGCCGCTGACTCTCGCCTGCTGCCACCATCCGTGCTGACACGGCTGCCCCTGCCGGCCCTGCTCGGCCTGGCGACTCGCGTGGTCACCGAAGCGGTGCACGCGGGTCTTGCCGCGGAGGGCTTCGCTGACATCCGACCGGCGCACGGTTACGCCTTCTCGCTGATCGCGGTCCGGGGCGGTGCCACCGGAGTAGAGATCGCGGCGCACCTCGGCATGACCAAACAATCAGCCAAGGTGCTGATCGATCAGTTGGAAGCCGGCGGCTATGTGACCCGGGAGCGCATCGCCAGTGATCGGCGTGCCCGAGTTGTGCAGCTGACCCCGCGCGCGTGGGTGTGCATCGAGGCGGGAACGCGACTCTGGGCCGAGACCGAAGCGAACCTGCGCTCGGCAGTCGGAAGCGAAGCCCTCCAGTCCACCCGCCTGGTTCTGGAGCAGCTCGTCCGCGCGCAGCTCGGCAGCGACGACGCGCTCCCTCTCCGCCCACCCCGCTGACCCAAGCTGCCCAGCCGTACCCCAACGCTTTGCACCCATTCCGCCCACCCCGCACTGGCTCGATCGGGTCGCCGCTTTGCACGCGTTCTGCCCGCGTTGCGCCTGATGCGCCGGGTGCAGCGCTTCCGATTCGGGTGTAACGACAGCGGGTGGGCCTTTGCCCCGAGTCGGTTAGCTCGGGCGGCTTCTGGCTAGAGCGCGTTGCACTCGGGCTGCTACCAGGTCACGGACGTCGAGATCGGGCCATGTCCAGCGCGCGACCTGCCATCCGGCATCTCGGATGGCGTCTTCGCGGCGCTTCTCTTCGAACACCGACTCGCCAGCGGACTGCCCGGGCCGCAGCAGCCGGCCGTACTTGACCTGCCCGTCGAACTCGCCGAGCACCTTGTCGGCTGCGTACCCGAAGTCGCCGCGACCGAGGAAGAAGCCGCCCTCTGCATACACCAGGACCTGCAGGTCCGGCGTCGGGAGCCCAGCCTCAGCAAGCAGTACCCGACTGCGGCTCTCTCCGACACTTTCGCTGCGACCGTCGGCAAAATTGACCACCCGCGCGGCATTTCGGCTGCCCCGCCACCCGTGCATGTTTTCGAGCGAACTCGACAGGAACGCAGGACTAGTCAGTCCTCGGTGCAGCGCCTCGTCGGCGGCGATCACGGCCGGTGTGAAACCGATCAGCCGGCCGAGATCGAGGACCGTCCTCGTGGGAGTTGTGACGGCCACCCCATCGACAACGGTGACCTCGTCCGGGTCCAGCCGGCAGACGTGGCAGATCAGGTTGCGGTCAGAGTCGCTCTTGGCCGGCGGATTCCTCGTCACGTGCACTGCGGTCAGGGGCACAGACCACAGCGGCAGGCCGTGCAGGACAGCGGCGGACACATGACTGACCACGGCCGGTCGGCGAAGCTTGGTCGATGTCGCTTGGATCAGCAGGCGATGGCGGTCGCGACGGGTCAGTCCCTCCGCGGAGGCACTCCCCACGTACGCACCCCGTCGCACCGGCGACCAGAGTCCAGAACGACGGTTCCGAGCGATCTCCTTGTCGTCGTAGCCATCGGCAAGGGCAAGGGGACGCAGGATCAGAGCTGGCAACTCTGCGGGTACGGACATGCCGCCACATTGATCGGCGTACGGTCCCCAGCGGCCGATGGACGTCGGAATGTGCACATCCACCCCGACAATCCACAACCCCGCGCCGGACGAGGAGCGCGAACATTGCACCCGTCCTACCCCCACCCCACCCATCGCATCAGGTGTAAAGCGGCCAGAACGGGTGCAATCCGTACGGATGAACAGTGGCCCCTTGCGACGCGGACGGACGTTGCGAAGATCAGGGGTGGGTCATGGACAGCACGTCCAGTGCCGCGTCGAGCTGCTCCTCGGTGAGCTTGCCGTCGGCGACGTACCCGCGCTCGATGACGACCTCGCGGATGGTCTTGCGCTCGGCAAGCGACTGCTTGGCCACCTTCGCCGCCTCGTCGTACCCGATGTAGTGGTTCAGCGGTGTCACGATCGCCGGCGACGACTCGGCGAACTCACGGCAGCGCTCCACATCAGCCTCGATCCCGTCGATGCAGCGATCGGCGAACAGCCGAGAGATGTTGGCCAGCAAGCGAATCGACTCGAGCAGGTTGCGCGCGATGACGGGCAGCATGACGTTTAGCTCAAAATTGCCGGCCGATCCACCGAAAGCCACCGCCGCGTCATTGCCGATAACCTGCGCCACAACCTGGCAAACCGCTTCCGGGATAACCGGATTCACCTTGCCAGGCATGATCGAGGAACCAGGCTGCAGGTCGGGAAGCCGGATCTCACCCAGCCCGGCGCGAGGACCAGAGCCCATCCAGCGAATGTCGTTGGAGATCTTGTAGAGCGAAATGGCGATCACCCGCAGTACGCCGGAGGCCTCTACCAGCGCGTCGCGGGAGGCTTGCGCCTCGAAGTGATCCCGGGCCTCGGTCAGCGGCAGGTCCATGTCTGCGGCAAGTGCGGCGATGACCTCGCCGCCGAAGCCGGCGGGTGCGTTGATACCGGTCCCGACTGCCGTGCCGCCCAGCGGTAACTCGCCGATCCGCGGCAGCGAATCCCGCAGCCGCTCCACACCCAGGCGCACACTTGCCGCGTACCCGCCGAACTCCTGGCCCAGGGTCACCGGTGTGGCATCCATCAGGTGTGTACGACCGGACTTGACGACGGCAGCGAACTCAGCGGCCTTGGCCGAAAGCGAGGCCTCGAGGTGCTCCAGCGCCGGGATCAGCAAGCGCACGATGGACCGAGTTGCCGCAATGTGGATAGCCGCCGGGAACTGGTCGTTGGACGAGAACGGGTCGTTCACATCGTCGTTTGGATGTACGGCCGCCCCTTCGCCGAGCTTCTCCGCGGCCAGGGTGGCGATGACCTCGTTCGCGTTCATGTTCGACGATGTGCCGGAGCCGGTCTGGAAGACATCGATCGGGAAGTGCGCATCCCAGTCGCCTCGCGCCACTTCGGCAGCCGCGTCGTGGATCGCGGCAGCCTTGGCGGGGTCGAGTCGAGCCGCCTTCCCCCGCAGTGCAGCGCTGGCGCCTTTGATCGAGGCAAGCGCGCCGATCAGCTCGCGATCGATGCGCTGGAAGGACACCGGGAAGTTCTCCAGCGCACGCTGGGTCTGAGCCCGGTACTTCGCCGTTGCGGGGACGGCGACCTCGCCCATCGAGTCGCGTTCCATCCGAACACCCACACGCTGGCGCGCGGTCGGATCCCCGGACGATTGCTCGACCACCCGACTCCCTTCTCAACTCGGCCCGTGCGCATTCGACTCTAGCGGCGCTGGTGGAACCGGCTGGCGGGCCGGAGCGTCCACTCCGGGTGCGCTCGTGGCGGCCGGGCCCCGGTGTCTCAGCAGCCGTCACATCTCATCTGATCGGAGCATCCGAATGACTCAGCATCAATACCCTCAAGGGGGCCAAGAGGTCAACCAGGCTGGGTATGACTCCCGCGCTGCGTATAGCCAACCCGGATATCCCGGTCCCAACCCGGTTGGCTACGGGCAGCCCCCGAAGAACAACACGAGTCTGATCATCGCCGCCATCATCGCGGCCGTCGTGCTGGTCGGCGGTGCGATCACCGCAGTGGTGTTGCTCAACAAGGACGAGTCGAACAGCCAGGTACCGATCGCCGGCGGAGGAGGCGGCGGGGTCTTGCCTGAGCCCGTGGCGCCCGACGGGCTGGGGGATGATCCGGCGTTGGATTCCCTGGCTACCAGTTGCTACATCGGTGACATGCAGTCCTGTGACGACTTGTATTTCCAGGCCGATCTTGACTCGGCCTACGAGGAGTACGGCAGCACATGTGGCTACCGGTTGGCCCCGGAAGAGGTGTTCGGCCGTACTTGTGTGGTCATCTTCCCGTAGGCAAATCATGAGGGTCCGTGCTAGCTGATTTCAGGTGCGCCAGCCGCTATCGTGTGGCGCCGAATGGCGGATGCCATCAGTCCGAACCCAGAGCGAGATCGGAGCACGAGGATGACGCAGCCCCCGTACGGCCAAGGTGGAACCGACCCCAACCAAGGTGGTCACGATCCCAATCGTGGCTACGGCCAGCCGGGCGGTTACGACCCGAACCAGGGGTACGGCCAGCCGGGCGGTTACGACCCGAACCAGGGGTACGGCCAGCCGAGTGGGTATCCGCAGCAATCCGGCTATCCTCAGCAGCCCGGCTATCCCGCCCAGGGCGGGTACGGGCAACAACCGCCGTACGGCGCAGCCGGTGGCTATGGGCAGCCGCCGAAGAAGAGCAACACGAATGTGATCGTCGCTGCGATCGTTGCAGCCGTCCTGATCATCGGCGGCGGGGTGACCGCATTCCTGTTGCTCAACAACGACGACGAACCAGCCACGACCGCCGCCACGACCAGCGCGGCGTCCAACGACTCGAGTGAGGGTGGCGAAGCCACCACCGAATCGAGCGAGGAAAGCACTGAAGACGGCGGCGGTGGTTCAGGTGAACTGCCCGAAGCATCTTCCCCGGAGGGACTTGGGGACGATCCGACGCTCGACGCGCTTGCCCAGGAATGCTTCGACGGCGACATGACGTCCTGCGACGACCTCTACTTCCAGTCACCGGTCGACTCTGCCTACGAGACGTACGGCAACACGTGTGGGAACCGGATCCCGGATGACGAGACGAACCCGCTGTGCACCATCACGTTCCCCTGAGTCCGACGCCCACAGCACCTGGTTTATGAGGTACGGTCTCGCGCGTGTCGATGCCTCCTAACCAACCGCCGATGGGCGGATATCCCCCGTCAGGTGATGGCGGGTACAACCCGCAGGGTGGACAGCCCGGCGGTGGTGGACCTTCCCAAAGCGGATGGTCTCCCGGGTCGGCCGATCCGAC
>JAABUS010003759.1_pt1 | contig 23677 bp, 25 predicted proteins | sample 5560161 | NCBI WGS metagenome assembly JAABUS01 (sample SAMN10711885, study PRJNA513376) | rock metagenome | isolation source: Antarctica rocks | place: Antarctica: Victoria Land, Trio Nunatak nord | collected 2016-01-04
CCGACGCCCCCGGATTTCTCGCTGCCCTGGCAACCGATCCGCGGGGCCTGCGGGCCACGGTGCTCGGCGCGGGTGGTTCGGCGCGCGCGGTGGCCTGGGCGCTGGCCGATGCCGGGGCGCTGGTGTCCGTGTGGAATCGGACGCCGGAGCGTGGTCGCGCGCTGGCCGATGACCTCGGGGTGGAGTGGGCGGCCCGTCCGGCGGCGGGTGATCTGATGGTCAACTGCACCAGCGTCGGGCTCGGGCACGGTTCGCCCGACGATGCCGTCGACCGCCTCGGTCTCGCGGGCGTCGACCCGCCGGCCACGGTGGTCGACCTTGTCTACGGCGCGACTCCCACGCCGGTCGAGCGGTGGGCACGCTGCGCCGACGTTCGCTTCGTGCACGGGCTGGAGGTGCTCGTGCGCCAGGGGGCCCTCAGCCTCGAACGCTGGACAGGCCGCGAGGCTCCGGTGACGGTCATGCGGGGGGCTTTGGCGTGACCTCGGCCCCAGTAGGGGACTCAACCATTCGTCCGGTCTGTCGATACGGGGGCTATGGCAGTCTCCCGGCCATTCGTGCTCGCCCTGCTGGGCGCCGTTCTGGTAATCGCCACCTTCGCCTCCATGCGATCGGCCGGCGACCGCGCGCAGGCGGAGCGCAGCGCAGCCGCCCCCACCCTCACGCCCAAGCCCGGCCGGTCGTCGGTCACCGACGCTCCGGCGCTCAGGAAGGCCCCCCCGGCGAACGCTCCGCGATCGAAGGCCGCGCCGTCGAAGCCCGCGCCGCCGAAGACCGAGCCTGAGGGCCCGGCCGCCAAGCCGACCCCCACGTCCGGGGCCAAGAAGCCATCCGCGGCCACCGCCGGCGTGCCCCCCAAGGTGGCCAGGGCGCTGAAGTCGGAGAAGACCGTAGTGCTGTTCTTCCGTCAGCCCGGGGCCGACGACGACGCGACCGAGTCGGCCGTGCGCTCGCTGCGCGGCAGGAAGCGGGTGGCCGTCTTCTCGGACGGGATCGCCCACCTCGCGCGCTACCGGCTCGTCGTCACCGGCCTGGGCATCACCCAGGCCCCGTCCGTGGTCATCGTCGGCAAGAGCCGCAAGGCCGTACTGATCGAGGGCTTCGTGGACAAGGGGTCGCTCACCCAGCAGGTCCTCGACGCCCGATGAGCGAGGCGTCCTCACAGGCCGCCGGCAAGCCACGCGTCGACGCCACGGGGCTGACGCCCCCAACTCGCCGCACCGGCCCCTCGCGGTTCATCGCCGACGTGATCGTGGCGCTGGGGTATGTGGACCGCCAGCAGGCCGATGCGGCCGTTGCGGAGTCGCGCAAGCAGGGCAAGCGCACCGGCCAGCTTCTGATCGAGTCGGGCGCCCTCTCACGCGAGCAGCTGGCCCACGCCCTGGGCGAGCGCTTCGGCCTGGACTACGTGGACCTCGGCGTCTTCCAGCCGGACCTCGCCGCCGTGAACCTGATCAGCCCGCAGGCGGCCAAGCGCTTCGACGCGGTGCCGATCGGCTTCGACGAGTCCGGCACCCTGATCGTGGCCATGGCCGACCCGTCCAACGTCCTGGCCCTCGACGACCTGAAGCTGATGACCGGCCACGAGGTCCGCCCGGCAGTGGCCTCGTCCGAGGACATTGGCGGCCTGATCGCGCGCATGAGCCGCCTGGACGAGGCGGTGGCCAGCGCGATGGAGGGGGAGGACGATGAAGACCTCGCCCCGGTGACCGAGATCCGCGAGTCGGCCGAGGACGCGCCGGTGATCAAGCTGGTCAACTCGATCATCGGGCAGGCGGTGGAGGAGGGGGTCTCGGACATCCACCTGGAGCCCGACGGCCGCAACATGCGCGTGCGCTTTCGCGTGGACGGCTTGCTCTCGGAGACCACCACCATCCCCCGGCGCATGGTCGCCGGCGTGGTGTCGCGGATCAAGATCATGGGCGACCTAGACATCGCCGAGAAGCGGATCCCCCAGGACGGCCGCGTCGGCCTGACCGTGGAGAAGCGCCCGGTCGACGTGCGCATCGTGAGCATGCCCTCCGTGCACGGCGAGGGGATCGTCATGCGCCTGCTGGACAAGGGCCAGAAGATGCTGGATCTGGACACGCTGGGCATGGACGGTGACGGGCGGGCCCGGTTCGAGGGCGCCTTCCACAAGTCCCACGGGGCCGTGCTGGTGACCGGCCCCACGGGCTCGGGCAAGTCCACCACGCTGTACGCGGCGCTCACCGCGGTCAACTCAGTCGACAAGAACATCATCACGATCGAGGACCCGGTCGAGTACCAGCTGGCCGGTGTCAACCAGATGCAGGTGAACATGAAGTCGGGCCTGACCTTCGCCCGCGGCCTTCGCTCCATGCTGCGCGCCGACCCCGACATCATCATGGTGGGCGAGATCCGCGACGCCGAGACGGCCCGGATCGCCGTGGAGTCGGCCCTGACGGGCCACCTGGTGCTCTCCACGCTGCACACCAACGACGCGCCGTCGGCGATCTCGCGCCTGACCGAGATGGGCATCGAGCCGTTCCTGTCCGCCTCCGCACTCGACTGCATCGTGGCCCAGCGACTGGTCAGGACGCTGTGCGGGCACTGCCGCCGCCCAACCACCTTGAGCAGCTCGGCGCTCGAGGCGGCCGGCCTCCCCGCCCAGCGCGACGTGCAGGCCTATGAGCCGGTGGGCTGCAGCCGCTGCAACAACAGCGGCTACAAGGGTCGGCGAGGGGTGTACGAGGTCATGCGGGTCTCGGACGAGATCCGCCTGTTGACCGTGGAGCGGGCGTCGGCCGACGCGATCCGCGCCGTGGCCGTGCGCGAGGGCATGCGCCAGCTGCGCGACGACGCCTTCGACCGGGTGCGCCAGGGCGTCACCTCCATAGCCGAGATGGCAAGGGTCACGTGATGGCGCTCGCGCGCCGATAGGGGAGACGATGGAGATCGACTTCGCCGACATCCTGCTGGAGGTCCTGGAGACGGGGGCCTCGGACCTGCACCTGACCGCGGGCTCGCCGCCCATGCTGCGCAAGCGCGGCCAGCTCCACCCCATCGATGCGCCGGTGCTGGGTCCACAGGAGGTGCGGGAGATCGTCTATTCGATCCTCTCCAACGCCCAGCGCCAGAAGCTGGAGACCGATTGGCAGATCGACCTCGCCTACTCGATCCCCGGCAAGGCCCGCTTCCGCGTGAACGCCTACTTCCAGCGCGCCTCGATCGGGGCGGCCTTTCGCCTGATCCCCCAGGAGATGCCGGCGCTCGACGACCTGGGGCTGCCGCCGATCCTGCGCGACTTCACCAAGAAGCCGCGCGGCCTCGTGCTGGTCACCGGTCCCACGGGCTCGGGCAAGTCCACCACGCTCGCGGCCATGATCGACGTGATCAACCGAGAGCGCAGCGAGCACATCATGACCGTTGAGGACCCGATCGAGTTTCTGCACCGGCACAAGAAGTGCATCGTCAACCAGCGCGAGGTCGGGGCCGACGCCCAGAGCTTCGCGATGGCCCTGAAGGCAGCGCTGCGCCAGGACCCGGACGTGATCCTCGTGGGCGAGATGCGGGACCTGGAGACGATCTCCACCGCTCTCACCGCCGCGGAGACGGGCCACCTGGTCTTCGCCACCCTGCACACCCAGGACACCGCCCAGACCGTGGACCGCGTGGTCGACGTCTTTCCCCCGGCCCAGCAGCACCAGGTGCGGATGCAGCTGTCGATCGCCCTGCAGGGGATCGTGACCCAGCAGCTCCTGCCCTCCGCCGACGGCCAGGGCCGCATTTGCGCCGCCGAGGTGCTCGTGCCCACGCCCGCGGTGCGCAACCTGGTCCGCGAGGGCAAGACCCACCAGATCTACTCCACCCTGCAGACCGGTGGAAGCCACGGCATGCAGACCATGGATGCCGCGCTGGCCGACCTGGTGCGCCGGCACAAGATCAGCCGTGAGCTGGCCGAGAGCCGCTCTGGCGCTCCCGAGGAGCTGCGGCGCCTGATGGGCACCGTGCGGGTAGCCTGACATGGCCAACTTCGCCTTCAAGGCGCTTGACCTCGCGGGGGTCCCTACACACGGGAAGATCGAGGCGGGGGACAAGCAGGCCGTCTCCACCCAGCTGCGCTCCAAGGGCCTGATTGTCCTCGACATCGAGGAGCTCAAGGCCGCCAGCGCCGGGGACATCCTGGCCAACTTCAAGCGGGTCAAGTCCGCTGACCTGACGATCGCGACCCGGCAGCTCTCGGTGATGATCTCGTCGGGGATGTCGCTGCTGCGCGCGCTCTACGTACTCGAGGAGCAGACCGAGAACGACATGCTCAAGGAGGCGTTCGTCGAGGTCCGCAAGGACGTGGAGGCGGGCATCGCCCTATCCGAGGCGCTCGGCCGCCACCCCGACATCTTCAACGACCTCTACGTGGCCATGGTGGCGGCCGGCGAGACCGGCGGCATCCTGGAGCAGACGCTGGTGCGCGTCTCCGACCAGCTGGAGGCCGACGACGCGCTGCGCCGCCAGGTGCGCGCGGCGATGATCTATCCGTCGGTGATCGGGAGCTTCGCGCTGATCGTGCTGTTCGCGCTCGTCGCCTTCCTCGTGCCGGTCTTCGAAGGCGTGTTCAAGGACTTCGGCGGCGATCTCCCGATGATCACCAAGCTCACCGTCGCGATGTCGCACTTCGTGACCGGCAGGTGGTACCTGATGATCGCGGGGACCGCCCTCGCGGTGTACGGCTTCAGGCGCTGGAAGGCCACCGAGCGCGGTCGAATCCAGTGGGACACCTTCAAGCTGAGGATCCCGATGAAGATCGGGAGCATCGTGCAGAAGGTGGCGCTGGCCCGCTTCTCGCGCACGTTCTCCGCACTGATCGCGGCCGGCGTGCCCATGCTGGAGGCGATCGACATCACCGGTCGGACGTCGGGCAACCGCGTGATCGAGATGGCGATGGAGGACATGAGGGAGTCGGTCAAGGGCGGAGGCACGATCACCGCGCCGATGCGCAGGGCGCCCGCTGCCTTCCCGGTGATGGTCGCTCAGATGGTCGGCGTCGGCGAGGAGACCGGCGCGATCGAGACGATGCTCTCCAAGATCGCCGACTTCTACGAAGACCAGGTGGCGGCCGCCGTCAAGGCGCTCACATCGATCCTCGAGCCGATCATGATCATCGTGGTGGGCGGAATCGTCGGCTTCATCGTGATCGCCATGTACCTGCCGATGTTCAAGGTCTACGACCAGATCAAGTAGCGCGGCCCGTAACCGGAGCGCTCGAGCAGATGGTTCCCTCGACGACCTGCCCGTCGTCGCGCTGCGAGCCATCCTGGTAGCTTGCAAACTCGTTGAAGCTAGGCAAGGATAGGTCTACAAACTTGCAAAGCTCCCGACTCCGCAAGGAAGGGAACACGACAAATGAGTGCTGCGCCTGCCCAACTGGAGCCGCTCGGCAAGCACGTGCGACGCACCGCAAAGCCCAGCCCCGAGGCGTATGGCTCACGGAAGGCTAGGGGCGGCGGCTCATATTCGCCTTTCGTACCCGCCCCCATCGCCGAACGGCCGTTTCCTCTTGGCGATGGCGCAGCGGCGGCGGTGGCGCAGGCAACTCGGGCTCTAGCAACACTCGCCGGCACAATGCCGAAACTCACGTCGCTGGACGCGCTCGCGCGAAACGTGCTGCGCACCGAGAGCATGGCGTCTTCCCGCATCGAGGGTGTCCTCATCTCGCAGAAACGGCTCGCCCGCAACGCTCATGCAGTCAAGAGTGGCCGCGCCGGCGACCCCGCGGCGCTCGAAGTGCTCGGCAACGTCGAAGCCATGGAGAAAGCCATCGAAATCGGCGCCAGGGCCTCCGGCTTCACGGTCGGAGACATTGAGGAGATTCATCGGACGCTCTTGCGCTTCACCGAGCACAGCGCCATCGCTGGTGTCGTTCGCACCGAGCAGAACTGGATTGGCGGCAACGACTACAACCCCGTAGGAGCGGACTACGTACCGCCACCGCCTGAGTTTGTCCCCGAGCTCTTGGAAGACCTCAGCAGCTTCATCGCGCGCGACGTCCTGGCCCCTGTCGCGCAAGCGGCCATCGCGCATGCACAGTTCGAGAACATCCACCCGTTCGCGGATGGCAACGGGCGAACCGGCCGAGCTCTCGTCTACACCGTGCTGCGCCGGCGTGGCGAGACCGACGCGTTCATCCCACCAATGAGCCTTGTTCTGGCGAGTCAACCCAAGGCCTACGTGGGCGGTCTCAGCGCGTACAGCCAGGGGAATGTCGACCTGTGGTGCGAGCGCTTCGCAGACGCGACCACCCAGGCTGTCGAGGAAGCACAGTGGGTTGCGGAGGCAATCGGCGCCCTCGAAGAGCAGTGGCTCGCGCGCCTGGGGAAGCCACGGGCTGATTCTGCGGTTCGCGAGCTCGTCGGCCAACTGCCTGCGTATCCAGTCATCGACGCGGGGGTCGCAGAAGCGGTGACCGGCAAGTCCCACACCGCGGTGCACAACGCTCTGAACCAGATGGAGTCCGCGGGCATCCTCCAACCCCTCAACGAAAAGAAGTGGGGGCGCGCATGGGAGGCAGGTGAGCTGCTCCGACTCGTCACCGACTTCGAAGAACGAGTGAGCACCCCCCCGACGTAGTCCGGGTCCTGTGCCTCGGGATGATGGCGCTGAGGTGGCGGATCGCCTTCGCCCCCGTGGTGTACGTTGCGTATGCTCTGTACGCTATCTAGCCTTTCGAATGAGGACGGCCATGCCTGAGTCAGTGACCATCAGCCAGTTTCGGGAGAAGGCCGGCCCGTACTTCTCGGACGCGGTGCAGGGGCATCGGCCGCTGTTGATCACACGCGGGAGTGCGCCCGACCGGGGGTTGTTGATCGGCGAGAGCGAAGCGGTGGCGATGGTCCGAGATCGACGGTTCGCGCCGGAAGTGATGCGCGCGGAAGGCTCGGTCAGCGTGTGGCTGCCGGAGTTCTGCCTGTACGGTCAGGGCCCCAGCTACAGCGAGGCCCGGGAAGACCTTCTGGAAGAGGTCCGCGAGTACGTGGGCGAGTACCTCGGCAATGCTGCGGAGTATCTGGCGGCGCCGAATCGGGCCAAGCAGCTGGCCCATGTGCTCAAGGCTTACCTCGCCGACGCGCGCGGCGAGCTTGAAGCCGCCATCTTCCCTGGGCCGCCTGATGTCCAGGCTTCGGCTCCGCGGGAACGAGCGGCCTCGTAGTCGACGGGTCGTCCTGTGCCGATCCCGGACAAGAGGGACCTCAAGCGCTTCTGCGAGATCGACGGTTGGGAAGAGACCAACGCCAGGAGCCCGGACCAGTCTCGGTACAAGAAGACCCTCGACGACGGAGGCATCCTGAGGACCAAGGTCTCCCACGGACGTGGGTCCGTCTGCGGCGACAGTGCTCTGTGGCACAGGATTTGGCGCCACCAGCTGGAGCTTGAATCCGAAGATCAGTTCTGGGAGGTGCTCAGCTCCGGGGAGCCGGCACAGCGTGGGGAGCCGGAGCCCGCAGCCGGACAACCGGGCATGGCAGCCTGGCTCTTCGAGTATCTGATCCACCGGATCGAGATCTCCGAAGACGACGCCTTGGCTATGGGCGAGGAAGAGGCGATGAGGCTCTATCTGAAACACATTTCGCCGGACGATCCGCGGTGAGGATGCTGCGCGGCCGAGTCACCGCCTGAGAGAGGCCTGCGATTCGAAGCAGCTACCTTGGTAGTGCTGCACTAGGTGCTACACTGACTGTCCGTGCCGACGAAGCGACCCCGCCACACGATCACCGAGACCGGTGATGTCGCCATCGCCTTTCAGCGTGTGCGCGCCGCCGGGGCAGACCCCGAGCCCAAGCGCCTGGTCCTACTGGGTGCCCAAAAGCTGGTGGAGGACGTAGAACGACAGCACCAAGCAGAGGCTCGCCGGGCTGAGCTGCGCGAGCGGCTGCTCGCCCGGACACTCGGCGGCGCACTCAACACAGAGGCCGCACTAGACGCCCACGAGCGGGGATGGGCGCACTTCGGTGACGACATCGAGTGAAGCCGCACGGGACCCCGCAGGGTTCCTCGGCAATCAGCGCTATCTGATCGACAACTCGGTCTTTGGTCGAGTCGCTCACCCAGACGTCGCGCCGATCTGGCGGGAGGGCCTGAAGCGGCAGCTGTTCGTCACATGCAGCCCATTCGTTCTCGAAGCGCTGCAGTCGGCCGAGAGCGCTGAAGACGTTCAGGGCCTACGCGAAGAGCTGACCGAGGGTCTTCCGTACGTCGAGCCGGACAACCAGACCTGGGAGCTGGCCTTCAACGCCCAGCAGACGATGGCCGCCGTCTCTCCTGGCTGGCACCGGGCCTCGCCCGTCGACTTCCTCCTCGCCGTGATCGCCAAGCGCGAAGGTCTCACAGTTCTCCACTACGACTACGACTACGACAAGATCAAGGCGGACGGAGGCCTCGGCTTTGCGGCAAAGTGGATCGCTCCCGCCGAAAGCCTCGAGGGTGCCGGCCAGCAGCCGCAGGTCGTGCGGCAACTCAAGCGGGCCATCGCCCACCGGCTGCGCGCATTTCGCAGCCACGCCAACGAGGAACAAGCCCACCGCGACGTGGTGAGGGCCCTGGACGAGGCTCTGCGGGAGGCCCAAATACCACCGTTGCCTCCTCCGCCCGCGAGCTGACCGGCATGCTCCGGGCGAAGAGCGCCCGGCACCGCAGGGGGCCACGGCACCGGACGCATGGGGGGACGTTAGCTTAAGGGCGAAGTCGAATCACCAGGTGTCCCACGGTGCGCTCATCCGCGCCGCTGGCGGATGTGATCCGGACCGCGTGCCTGCCCGGCTCGGAGGCGAGGACATCGAAGCGGGCGGGGGTCAGTCGCTCGGCTGTCGCGGTCAACCCCAGCCCCTCGAGCTGCACCGTCGCCGATAGGTCCACCCGCACGCTGACCGACGCCGCTTGGCCGACCGACAAGCGCTTGGTCTCGGGTGCGCGAGTGGCGTCGAAGATGATCCTCTGCGCCCGGGCCGGACCGGCGGCAGGCTTGGCCGAGGGCCGGCTGGGGGGTGCGCTGGGAGCCGTGTCCTGTCGGCTGGGGGTCGACCTCGAGAGCGACGTGACCACCGCGGCGAGGCCGAGGACGATGGCGAAGAGCAGCAGTGCGCGTCTGAGCTCCACGCCGGAAACCTAGCCCGCTGAGGCTCTCTGGACCAATGGACGAGTCCTAAATCGCGTCAGGAGCTAAAGAAAAGCCGTCGCGGGCCGATGCAGGGATCAAGTCAGAGCCGGTGACAAAGGCAAATCCGCCGCGAGGCGGAGACGCAAAGTTCCAGGGCTCTCCATCGGGACTCAGATCCGAGGGGGAGCCGGCTGAACTGCCACCAACAAGGCGGCATGCGGACCGGGCCTGGCACCCCAGACCAATACCAGTCACCTCACAAGGAGGCAGACATGCCGCGGAAGATTCGTGAACGCATTCATTCGGAGGAGAGCGGCTTCACGCTGATCGAGCTCCTCGTAGTCGTCCTGATCATCGGCATCCTGGCCGCGATCGCCATCCCGGCGTTCCTGGGCCAGCGCCAGAAGGCCCAGGACTCAGCGGCCAAGTCGGCGTCGCGCAATGCCGCTTCGGCGGCGGAGGCGTTCGCCACCGACAAGGGGGGCGACTACTCGGCGATGACCATCGATGATCTGCAGACCATCGAACCGTCGCTCAAGGACACCACCGGCGTGAAGACCCCCACTACGCTCGTGGCTAAGGGGACGGACGGATACACCGTCAGCACGGTGTCGAAGTCCGACAAGATCTTCACCCTGACTCGCACCAGCGGCAACACGTTCCGCTGCAACACCGCGACGGCCTGCGCGACCAACACCTGGTAGTCAACCCCAACGCGGACGCACGACGGGCGGGCCATCGGGCCCGCCCGTCGTCGTCTGGGGCAGGCGCGGGCGCTACCGGCGCTCAAGGATCACGGCCCGCGCACCGATGCTTCGACCATGCTGGCCAAGGTTCGCGATCGCACGCACCGGGAGGAGTCCGGCTTCACGCTGATCGAAGTTCTCGTCGTCATCCTGATCATCGGCATCCTGGCCGCGATCGCCATCCCGGCCTTCCTCGGCCAGCGCGAGAAGGCGCGTGACACGAGCGCCAAGTCCGCGGTGCGCCAGGCGCGCAATGCGGCCGAGGTCTACGGTATAGATCACTCCAACAGCTACGAGGGCATGGACGAGGCAAAGCTCAAGGAGATCGAAGCGTCGCTCAACGACGCCACGGACTTGACCGTGAGCGACGCGACGGGCTCGGGCTACCGCGTGTCGGCCAAGGACCCCAGCGGCAGCCGCACCTTCGCCATCACCAAGACCGCAAGCTCGGTGCTGCGCTCCTGTACCCCTCAGGGCGGCGGATGCGTGACCACTGCCGCCGGCGTCAACGGCTGGTAGGAGGCTTGCTGCTCCTTATGCGCGGCGTCCACCGCGCCCCCAAGCGGTAAAGCTCGTCGCCGTTTCCGCCGAAAGGGTTGTCATGGCCTCGCGGTCCACGCTCGGCGACCAGCGCGGATTCACGATCATCGAGGTGCTCGTGGCCGCCACGCTGCTGGTGATCGGCGTGTTGGGCACCATGGCCATGGTCGACTCCTCCAACGCCGAGACTCGGCTGACCGGTGGGCGCGACGGAGCGACCAACCTGGCTCGCGAGGTGGTGGAGGGTGCGCGGTCGATCGGCTACGACCAGCTTCAGCAGGGCACGGGGCCGACCGGATTGGAGAGCAAGCTCCAAGCGCTTCCCGGCCTCGTAAGCACGTCGAGCACAAGCTGGACTGTCCAGCGGCGGGGGATTATGTACACGATCTCGGCGAAGCTCTGCTCCCAGGACGACCCCAAGGACGGGATTGGCCCTCATGCGCCGCCGGCGTACTGCGCCGAGCAGCCCATTACGTCGCCCGAGCCGCCCGACTCACAGCCCGAGGACTTCAAGCGGATCACCGTCACCGTCTCCTGGACGCGAAACTCGGGAACTCGAGACGTGACTCAAGCGGCCCTGATCGACAGCCCCGGGTCCAAGGGCCCGCGGGTCACCGCGCTGGTGGCCACGAATGCCTCGCCGGCCGTGGCGCCGAAGATCATCACCGCCGGCACGATGTCCGTGATCTTCCAGGCCACCACGCCCCCAGGTGTGGACAAGGTGATCTACTCGCTCGACGGGGTGGACAAGGGCACCCTCAGCGTGCCGCCCGCCAGAACCGACTGGACCTTCAGCATTCCCGTCCCGCTGCCGCCCGCCGCCAATGGTCTCTACGACGGCGGCTACGACGTCAGCGTCCGGGCAGTGGATGCGCGCGGCACGGTCGGACCGGACTTCACGATTCCGATGACCCTGATCCGATCGACACCAGCACGGCCGGCGGACCTGGCGGGCGGCCCCGACACGATCTATGTCGGTGGCGTGGCCAAGCCGGTGGTGGAGCTCGAATGGAAGGCCAATCCCGAGCGCAATGTCATCGGCTACCGGGTCTATGACCCCAACAACGCGGTTCTCCCCTGCCCTGATAGGACGAATCTCGGAGCGCAGGCCCCAGCCCTGCAGCTGTCGTGCGTCAATACGGCGGCCACCCCTGGCACGTACAAGGTCGTGGCGCTCTATCGCGACGCGTCGGATCCTCTTATGGTCAGCGAGGGTCAGCCGTCCACGGTCACCACCGACACGACCGTCCCCCGAGCCTTCTCCTTCAAGGACACGACTGCAGGGAACCTCACGAACTGCAGCCTCGCGAGCGCCAGGCGCGACATGGAGGAGGGCTTCCCCGGCCTGAGCTCCGAGGCCCTTTTCCCAGGCTCGGCCACCGGCTCGCCCCAGACGCTCAACCTCTGCTCTCCGCCGTTCACTGCTGGAGAGAAGCTGCGCGCCGGCTCCGCTGACATCAAGGTCTACTTCGACAACCTCGAGAAGACCAACAGGGACTGCGTCGTGAGCGGGCGACTGTTCAACAACGCGACACCCATCACGCCAGTACTGAGCACGACGATTCCGGGCTCCTCTCCGGTGACGACGATCGCCGGATCGATGGGCACCGTATCGGCGTTGACGTTCGCCGCCGGAGATCGATTGAACCTGCAGCTGTCCTGGGCGCCCAGCGTCGGGTGCGCGGCGACGCGGCTGCACTACGGGGGCACGGCCTACCCGTCGTCGTTGACCGTTTCCTCCGACAGGATCGGACCGCCCAATGCCCCGACGATGCTGCCGGCCACCACACTCCCCAACGGGAACACCCAGTTGAGCTGGTCGGCACCGGCGTATGGCAACCCGATCTCCTTCTACCGCATCTACCGCGACGGGTTCGACTACACCAACCGCCTCGACACCACGGGCGACGCGACCGAGACCACCTATGAGGACGACCCGGGCGGGGTAACCCACACGTACTACGTGACCGCGACCAGCGCCAAGCTCGCGGAGTCGCCGATGTCGGCGTCGGTGACCAAGTGAGCATCCGAGACGACGACGCGGGCTTCACGCTGATCGAGGTGATCGTGGCGATGGCGCTCTCCATGGTCGTGCTGGCCGCGACGCTCGGCGCCTTCGCGGGGTTCGCGCGAAGCAATCGCGCGGTCAGCGTCAAGAACGACGCGCAGCAGGACGTGCGGGCGGGGACCGACCAGCTCGCGCGGGAGCTGCGAAATGCGGTCAGCTCGCGTGTGCCGACGCCGACATCGACGCCGGTACCAATCGAGTTGAACGGCGAGTTCGATCTCATGTTCCAGACGGTGGCGCGCACCGGCGCCGGCAGCGCCAACAAGCTCAACGTCAAGCGCGTCCGCTACTGCCTGGACACCTCCACACCCAGCCGCGAGCGTCTGTACAAGCAGACCCAGCGCTGGATGGACACGGACCCACCACTCGCGCCTTCGATCGTGAGCTGCCCGGACCCTGCCTGGGATTCGTGGGATTCTGGGAAGCCTGCAGAGCTCGTGGCCGACAGGCTGGTCAACGGCCTGAGCCAGCCCGCCTTCAAGTTTGCCTACAGCCCGGGAAGCCCCGGAGCCCTCACCGACGTCACCGGGATCCAGACGAGCCTGTTCGTCAACCGGGAGCCGGCAAGCCCTCGCAACACCGCTGAGCTCACCAGCGCGGTGCGGCTGCGCAACACCAACCGCAGCCCGACCGCCGCCTTCAGCGTGACCCAGCAGAACGGCCACGTGCTGTTCAACGCCACCGCCTCCGTGGATCCCGAGGGAGACACGCTCAAATACGAATGGACGCGCGGCACCGACCCGACTGTCATCGGCACCAACGCCCGGCTGGACTACCAGGGCAGCCTCACCTCTGGCAGCAGCTACACCTTTACGCTCAAGGTGACCGACTCGGGCGGCCTCAGCAACCCGCGGTCACAGACGGTGACGATCCAGTGAGGGCGCGCCTTGCTCACCAGCGCGGATCGGCGCTTATCACCGCGGTGCTGCTGGTGGGGATCATGATGATCCTCGGGCTGGCCACCGCCTCGTACGTGGACGGCCAGCAGAGAGACTCGGGCAGCGAGCGGATGCGCGAGTCGGCGTTCAACGTGGCCGAGTCAGCGCTCGGGGCGCAGGTGTTCCAGCTCACCCACACCACCTGGCCCTCGGCCGCGCCGGCCGCCCTGGCCCCCTGGTGTGACCCTTCGTCGCCTTCGTCGGCGGTGCCGCCGCTGACTACGGAGCAGTTGAAGCGATGCCCGGATCCCATCAGCCTCGCGAAGAGCCACGACACCGCCGACTACGGCACCGCCGCATGCCCCGCAGGGGCGGCTGGTCCGTTGTGGACGACCGTCGTGCACGACGACTGGGACTCCGCCGCAGGTCCCACGGGAGAGCAGAAGTTCTACAGCGCCACCAACTCCGCCGGCCCGCAGCCGACGTGGGACAAGAACGGCAACGGCAGGATGTGGGTCAAGTCCACGGGCAGGGCCCGCTGCAAGGTGAGGACGCTCGTGACCGCCGTCCAGCAGGGGACCAGGGATCTGACCTTTCCGCACAACGCGCTGACCGCGAACTGGGTGGCCACGAGCAGCTCGGGCCGCAAGGTGATCATCGATACCCAGGGCACGAAGTCCGGCCAGACCTTCCCCGTGGTGGTTCGTTGCAGGGTGCCTGCTCCGTCTCCGTGCGCCAAGTACCAGGCGGGACAGATAGCGCCATCGCCTCCGACCGTCGACGCTGACGCCGGTTTCCCGAACGCCTCGCCGCTGGGCGATCTCCAGGCCTTCAAGGCTTACGCACAGCAGCAGAACACCTATTTCGGCCCGCAGTCCCCGGCCGGCACCTGTCCGCCGTCGCTGTCCGGCACCGCCGTCTACGTCGAGGACTTGACTCCCTGCAGCTACCCCCAGGACGCCAACAGCGCATCCGCCCCGGGCCACCTATACGTCGCCAATGGCACGCTGTCGCTCGGCGGCAACTCGCGCTTCTACGGGTTGATCTACATGGGCAACGGGCAGGGCTCCTCGGGCGCCGTGGTCACGGTTTCCGGCAACGCTCAGATCGTGGGGGCGGTGGCCATCGACGGTCCAGGCGGCCTGCAGGTCGGCTCGAGCAAGAAGAACTTCGTCTACGACGGCAGCGTGTTCGAGGGCTTCAAGGGTGTGGCCACCGTAACGCCGGCGCCGAACAGCTGGCGCGAGCTCGCCCCCGAGCTGGCCCCCGGCTCCTAGCTCCCGGTTAGCGGTTCGTCCAGCTGCATCCGAGCACCGTGCCAAGCTCAGCGCGATGACGGCGACGATGGTCGGTTTCGTGGGGCTGCTGGGCCTGATCGTCGGAAGCTTCCTGAACGTCGTGGTACATCGGGTCCCGCGGCACGAGTCGATCGTCTCGCCCGGCTCGCGGTGCCCTGGCTGCGGCACGCCGGTATCCCCGCTGGACAACGTCCCCGTGCTCTCGTGGCTAGTGCTGCGTGGCCGCTGCCGGCATTGCCATGAGCCGATCTCGGCCCGCTATCCGCTGCTCGAGCTGCTGACCGCGGCGGTCTTCGCCACGGTTGCCGCCGTGCGGGGCGTCGACGCCGACCTGATCCGTGTCCTGCCGTTCGCGGCGGCGCTGGTGGCCCTGGCCGCCATCGACCTCGAGCACCGTGTGCTGCCCAACCGGATTGTCGTGCCGCTGGCCGTCTTCGGGGTGGCGGCCGGGGCCCTGCTGGCCACCCCGAAGCTGCCCGAGCTGCTGATCGCCGGGGCGGGCGCCTTCGCGGCGCTGCTGGTGGTCGCGCTCATCCAGCCCCGGGGGATGGGGATGGGCGACGTCAAGCTGGCGGGTGCGGCGGGGCTCTTCCTGGGCCTGTCGGTCGTGCCCGCGCTGCTGCTGGCGTTCTTCACCGGCTCGGTGGTGGGGCTGGGCCTGATGGCCGTCGAGGGCGCGGCGGCGCGCAAGCGCGCCATCCCGTTCGGTCCCTTCCTGGCTCTCGGCTCTCTCCTGGCCCTTCTGGTGGGCCCGGAGCTGATCGACCTCTATTCGCAGACACTGCTCGACTGAGCTAAAGCCGCGGCCGGGGCGGACCGATAAGGGCAGAAGGTCAGTCCTTCCCCATGCCCTTCTCCCTCCGAAATCGCCCCTCCAGCGCGGTCGGCCTCGACATCGATGGCTCCTTCGTGGCTGCCGTCGCGGTCGACGGCAAGTCGATCACCGGCCTGGCCAGCGTGGAGCTCGCCCCGCGCGTGGCCACCGACGGCGAGGTCACCGATCCGGAGGCCCTGAGCGCCGCCATCAAGGACCTGTTTCGTACCCACGATCTTCCTCGTCGCGTCCGCCTCGGGGTGGCCAACCACCAGATCGTGGTTCGCCAGATGGAGATGCCGATGATCGAGGACCCGGCCCAGCGCGACGCGGCGGTGCGCTTCCAGGCAGCCGAGGCGATCGCGATGCCGCTCGAACAGGCCGTGCTGGACTATCAGCCGATCGGAGCCATCGAGGGCGATGACGGCCACGTGCGCCAGCGCCTGCTGGTGGTGGCGGCGCGCGAGTCGATGATCCGGCGCCTGGTGGACGCAGTCCGCGGAGCCGGGCTGAAGCCCGATGGAATCGACCTCAACGCCTTCGCGCTGGTGAGGATGCTGGGTGACAACGATCGCGAGGCGCTCGAGGTCGGCCACACGGCGCGGGTGATCTGTCACCTCGGGGGTGTGACCAACCTGGCGATCGCGGCTGGACCGGTCTGCCTGTTCACCCGCCCCCTCCAGACGGCCTGGAGCAGTGACGACGACGGCCTCGTGGACTCGCTGGCCGAGGAGATCAGGCTTTCGATCGACTTTCACATGGCCCAGCCCAACGCTCGTGCCGTGGACAGCGTGGTGCTGTCGGGCCCGGGCGCCACCGACGAGCGCGTGGCCAACGAGCTGGCCAGCCGCACCGGCCTCCCCGTGTCGGTGGGAGAGCCGCTCGGAGTCTTCGGCGACCACACGGTGCCCGTCGGCGACGATCCCGCCCGCTACACGGTGGCGGCCGGCCTCGCGCTGGGAGTCGAGCGGTGAGGGCGGTAAACCTGCTGCCGGAGGGCGACCGCGTCCGCGGTCCCGCCGCGGTGCCCGCCGGGTCCTCCCGCCTCGTCCTCGGCGTGCTCGGCGCCCTCGTGCTCGCGGTCCTGGTCCTGGTCCTCTCCCAGAATCAGATCACCAACCACAGGGCGGAGATCGTCTCGGCCGGCCAGGAGCAGAAGCAGGCTGAGCAGCGGGCGGCCCAGCTCGGCTCGTTCGGGGAGTTCTCGCAGATCAAGAAGACGCGCGTGACCTCGATCAGCACGCTGGCCGAGTCCCGCTTCGACTACGAGCGGCTGATGCGCGAGCTGGCGCGGGTGCTGCCCGGTGACACCTGGGTCACCGAGGTCGCCGCGTCCTCGACCGGCTCACCGGACGGCGCCGCGCCCGCCACCCCCGCCCCCGCGCCTTCGTCCGGGGCGCCGGCTCCCGCGCCTCCTTCGACTGGAACCCCCGCTCCCCCCTCGTCGGGGGCCTCTGCTCCTCCGTCGCCCGGGGCCCCCGCTGCCGCTTCCGGGGCCCCGACGGTCAAGATCGTGGGCTGCGCCAAGACCCAGTCCAAGGTGGCCGAGACGATGGTGCGCCTGCGAAACCTCCACCGCGTCGAGGACGTGGAGCTCACGGACTCGACCCGCCCGCCAAAGGCGTCCGCCTCGGGGGCGACCGGCTCGTCGGCTCCTGCCGCCGGGCCCACGGGCACGGGCTGCGGCAAGCGCTACGCCTTCGACGCCAAAGTGACGTTTGCCGCCGCCCCCGCGGCCGCCGGGCAGGGCGAGCCCGAGAAGCGCGTGCCGACCGTGCTGGGAGGCGGATCGTGAGCCTCAACGCCCGCGACAAGAAGATCCTGATGTTGCTGGTTCCTATCGCCGTCCTGGCGGGCTTCTGGTTCCTGCTCCTTTCCCCCAAGCGAGCCGAGTCCGCCCGTCTGGGCGAGCAGCTGACCGCGGTCGAGCAGAAGCGCGACGCCGCGGTGGCCAAGGCGGGGCAGCTGGAGGGGGCCCGCAACACCTACGCCGAGGACTACGCGACGGTCGTCCGCCTGGGCAAGGCGGTGCCCACCAGCCTGGACATGCCCAGTCTGCTGGTTCAGCTGGAATCGGCGGCCAAGGGAACGGGGATCGACTTCGACGGCGCCAAGGCCGGCGCCCGCACCAGCGACCCCGCCGCTGCCCCGGCTGCCGGCGGCGCGAGCGGCGCTCAGACCGGGCCGGGCAAGACCGCCGAGAACGCGAACAACGCGAAGGCCGGCGCCGACAGGAGCTCCGCCGCCGCAGGTGCGACGAGCGCCGGCGGGCCGTCGGCCTCGACTCCACCGACCTCGGGCCCCTCAGCAGCGACCGCCCCCGGCCTGGACAGCGTTCCGATCGACTTCACCTTCACCGGCAGCTTCACCGGGCTGGCCGACTTCCTTCACCGGATGAAGCGGTTCGTGCGTGTGGCCAACGACAAGATCAGCGTCAAGGGAAGGCTCATGACCATCGACAGCCTGGGCTTCAAGTCCACGACCTTCCCGACCATCGAAGCGTCGATTACGGCCACCGTCTACCTCTCGCCCAAGAGCGAGGGCGCCACGGCGGGTGCCACCGCGGCCGGTCCGCAGACCACTCCCACGTCATCGGCGCCCGCGCCGAGTCCCGCTCCGTCGGGGACTCCGGCCTCTACGCCGCCGGCCGGAGGGGGTGGGCAGTGAAGCCGCTCGCGCTCGGCGTGTTCGAGGACCTCAGACGCCGCAGGCTGCTTCCGGTGGCCATCCTTCTGCTGGTTGCGCTGGTGGCGGTACCCGTTCTGATGCTCAAGAAGGCCGACCCGGCGCCGGTCGGGACGTCCGTTCCCGCTGTTGCGGCGGGTACCGCGGACGGCCTGCCGAGCCCCAAGGAGGCGCTGGCGGGAGACAAGCCCCTGGTCAGCCTCGCCGTGCTGAAGCAGTCTTCCGATCTCGATTCGTTCGCGTCCAAGAACCCGTTCAAGCCGATGGAGCAGGTGAGCACCGGCGGCGCGGAGTCGGCGCCCGCGGTGGCACCGGCTCCGGTGGGGCCTGTCAACGGCAGCAATCCAACGGGCGCAGCCCCGATTGGCGCCGGCTCCCCGAGTGGCGGCTCGTTGCCCGGGCCCGTGGGTGGCGGCTCCCCCGGCGGCGGGGGCAGTCCGGGGGCCGGGTCCCCGGGCGCCGGGGCTCCGACACCCGTATCTCCTCCCACCGACAGTCCCCCCGCCACACCCAAGCAGGCCGAGCCCCCGCGCAGGTTCACCTACGCGGTCGACCTCACCTTCAGAAGCCCGCGGGGCAAGCGCCGTGTGCTGGCCGCGCCGCGCCTGACCATGCTCCCCTCTCAGGCGGCGCCCCTGCTGGTCTTCCTCGGTGTGGACGACACGGGCGGCAAGGCCGTGTTCCTGGTGGACTTCACCTTGCGCGACGTGGGCGGCGAGGGGTCGTGCAAGCCCAGCCCCGAGCAGTGCGCCACGGTGTCGCTGGAACCGGGCGAGGTCGAGGTCTTCACAGATGAGAAGGGGGGGCGCTACCAGATCGAGATCGATCAGATCCGAAAGGCCTCGGTAGCCAGCGCTGCCCGGGCGGCTAGTCGCGGGAGCATTCCCGCCAGCGCCGTCAACGGTAGGCCACGCCGGTTCGTCCCGCCGGTCATCACGGACCTGTTCACCGGAGAGGGGGCCTGAGAGCCGTGGCCGAGCACCCGGCACCCGGAGCCGGCATGTCCAGCAAGGCCCGGTCCTTGTTGTTGGCGACGTCGGGCCTGGCCGCTGGCGTTGCGTTCCTGGCCCCCTTCGGCGTCGCCCAGGCGGAATACACGAACTCGGCCCCCACCATTCAAAGCGTCTCGGCGATGCGTGCCAAGGTGGGAAAGACGATCACGATCCGCGGCAAGAGCTTCAGCGCGATTGCCCGGGCCAACACCGTTTCCTTCCGCGGGCCCGATGGCCGTGTGGCCCTGGCCAAGCCAAGCAGGGCCTCGCACACCGCGCTGGTCGTGCGGGTCCCGGATCGGGTTGAGAGGTTGCTCGTGCAAAAGGACGGGCGACGCCTGCCCACCCGCTTCAAGCTCCGGGTGATCGCCGGTCGCTACGGGAAGCTCTCCGCGCGCCGGCACTCACCGGTGATCGTGTCCGCCGCCTGTGCGACCACAGCTGTGGCCTGTCCGCCGCTGCTCTGACGCCGGCTCACCCCGTACCAGCAATCCCCAACGACGTGACCGCGATACACACCTTCACGTGGGTGGCCGTACCGGCCGGGGAACGGGCGAGCCGCCGGTAGGGTGTCCGTGCCCATGCCCTTCCGTTTCACCACCGCCGGCGAGTCCCACGGCCCGGGCCTCACGGCCGTCATAGAAGGCCTTCCCGCCGGCCTGGAGCTGCGCCCCGAGGACATCGACTCGGACCTCGCTCGGCGCCAGCTCGGCCATGGCCGCGGGGGGCGGATGAAGATCGAGAAGGACCGCGCCGAGGTGACCTCCGGCGTCAGGCACGGCAAGACCCTCGGCGGGCCGATCGCGCTCACGATGGCCAACCGCGACTACGCCAACTGGGAGGAGCGGATGAACCCCTGGCCGGTGGAGGGCGAGGTGGCCGAGGTCCACCTGCCGCGCCCGGGCCACGCCGACCTCGCCGGGGTGCAGAAGTACGGCTTCACCGACGTGCGCAACGTGCTCGAGCGCGCCAGCGCGCGCGAGACGACTGCGCGGGTCGGGGTGGGGGCGCTGGCCAAGGTCTACCTGCGCGCCTTGGGGGTGGAGATCCGCAGCCACGTGCTCCGGATCGGCTCGGTGGAAGTGCCTCCCCGCGACGACCTGGCGTTGGCGGACTTCGCCGCCGTGGACGAGTCGCCCGTGCGCTGCCTGGACTCCGAGCGGTCCGCGGCGATGGTCGAGGAGATCAACAGCGCCCGCAAGGCCAACGAGTCGCTGGGCGGCGTCTACGAGGTGGTCGCCTTCGGCGTGACTCCCGGGGTCGGCTCCCACGTGGCGTGGGACGAGCGCCTGGACGGGCGCCTGGCTCAGGCGATCATGTCGATCCAGGCCATGAAGGGCGTCGGCGTGGGGGAGGGCTTCGACCTGGCCGGGCGCGTGGGCTCTCAGGCCCACGACGAGATCTTCTACTCCGAGGAGCGCGGCTTCTACCGCGAGACCAACCGCGCCGGCGGCCTGGAGGGGGGGATGACCACAGGCGACCCGCTGGTGGTGCGCGGGGCGATGAAGCCGCTGCCCACGCTGACCAAGCCGCTGCGCAGCGTCGACCTGGCCACCCACGAGCCGGCCCAGGCCCTGCGCGAGCGCACCGACTCCTGCACGGTTCCGGCCGCCGCCGTGGTGGCCGAGGCGATGGTGGCGCTCGTGCTGGCTCCGGCCTATCGCGAGAAGCTGGGAGGCGATCACGTTGACGACGCCCTCGTCGCACTGCGCGCCTACGAGGAGCGCATCGGATGGAAGCGTTGAATGCCCTCGACGATGCCCTCGACGAAACCGGCATCCATGCCGGTTTCGTAAACGGCGACGGCCTCTACATCAGAAGTATCCTTGACGGCACCGGATCGGCCGCGTCGTGATGGCGCCACCGTCCGGCTCCCTCGTCCTGATCGGCTTCATGGGCGCCGGCAAGTCCAGTGCCGCGCGGACCGTCGCGGCCGAGCTGGGGGTCGCCCCCGTGGACTCCGACCGCGAGCTCGAGGCCGAGCTGGGGGAGACGATCGAGGCGTTCTTCGACCGCGAAGGCGAAGCCGCCTTTCGTACGCGCGAGGAGCAGACGGTGCTGCGACTGCTGGAGGGCGCCGACGGCGGCGCAGTGGCGCTGGGGGGAGGCTCGCTGGAGTCCGAGCGCGTGCGCGCCGCGCTCGCCCGACACACCGTGGTGCATCTGGAGGTGGAGGCCGACGAGGCCTGGCGGCGCGCCTCGGGCCGAGGGCGGCCCCTGGCTCGCGATCGGGGCCGCTTCGACCAGCTGCACGCCGACCGCGGCGCGCTGTACGAGTCGATCGCCCACGCGGTGCTGCCTCCCGCCGGCCGCGACATCTCCCGTCGCGCGCTGCCGGCCCTCCAGGCCGTGCACCGGGCACGCGCGAACGGCGCCGGTGACCTGCGCATGGTGTGGGCCAGGGCGCGGTCGGGGGACTACCCGGTCTTCTTCGGCCGCGGCGCCCTGGCCGCCGCCCCGATCCATCCCACCGACGGGCGCACGTTCGTCGTCACCGACGACCACGTGGCGCCACACCACCGGGTCGAGGCCGAGCACACGATCGCGATCGCGGCCGGGGAGGCGAGCAAGACGCTCTCCACGGCCGAGCACGTGCTCAGCGGGCTGGCCCGCGCCGGCGCCCGGCGCACAGACATCCTCACCGCGGTCGGCGGCGGGGTGGTGGGCGATCTGGCCGGGCTGTGCGCGGCGCTCTACCAGCGCGGCATGCGCTGCGTGCAGGTGCCCACGACGCTCGTGGCCCAGGTCGACTCGGCCTACGGAGGCAAGACGGGGGTGAACCTTCCCGAGGGCAAGAACTACGCCGGGGCCTACCACCAGCCCTCAGCCGTGGTCTGCGACCCCGGAGCCCTGGACACGCTTCCGGCGGCCGAGCTGGCGGTCGGCTACGCCGAGGTGGTCAAGACGGCGCTGATCGCCGGTGGCTCGCTGTGGTCGCGCGTGCGCGCCGGCGGACCGGTCGACGAGCCGACGATCCTGGGCTGCGTGCGCACCAAGCTCTCCGTGGTGGCCTCCGACGAGCGCGACGAGGGCCGGCGCCAGGTGCTCAACCTGGGGCACACGGTCGCCCACGCGATCGAGGCGGCTACCGGCTATGAGCGCTACCGCCACGGGGAGGCGGTGGGCATCGGCCTGCTGGCCGCCCTGCGCCTGTCGGACCGCGACGCCCTGCGCGGCGAGGTGGCCGAGCTGCTGGCCGCGCACGGGTTGCCTGTTTGCTTCAAAGGTGCGAGCGTCGACGAGGTGGTGGCCCTGACCAGAAGGGACAAGAAGCGCTCCGGCGACATGGTCCCGTTCGTCCTGGTGCAGGCGCCTGGCGAGGTCACGCCCGGTCACAAGGTCCCCGAAGCGGCGCTGCACGAGGCCGTCGCCGAGGTGCACGGGCCATGAACACACGCAAGCGGATCCAGGTTCTGCACGGCGTCAACCTCGACCAGCTCGGGCGCCGCGATCCCGGCGTCTATGGGACCTTCACCCTCACCGAGCTCGAGACCCAGATCAGTCGCTGGGCGGCCGAGCTGGAGTGTCAGGTGTCGTTCTGGCAGACCAACCACGAGGGTGAGTACTGCGAGATGCTGCACCTGGCCAGCGAGCGCACCGACGGGCTGATCCTCAACCCCGGCGCCTGGACCCACTACTCCTACGCGATCCGCGACGCGCTCGAGATCGTGGGCGTCCCGGCGGTGGAGCTGCACATCTCAGAGGTCGACGGCCGCGAGGACTGGCGCCGGTACTCGGTGCTCGCCGACCTGTGTGTCGGGCGCGTCCAGGGCAAGGGCGCGGAGGGATATCGCGAGGCGCTCGAGATCCTGAAGGGCGAGTTGACCGAATGAGCCACGGCTCGCGGGGTGACCGCGTGGCCGAGGTGCTTGCACAGCGTGAGCTGGACTCGCTGCTGGTCTCGGATCTGACCAACGTCCGCTGGCTGACCGGCTTCACGGGCACCAACGGCGCCGCCGTGGTCACCCGCGAGCGCCGCCTGTTTCTCACCGACTTCCGCTACACCGAGCAGGCCGAGGATCAGGTGGTGAACTTCGAGCGGCTGCCCGCCGGCCGCGATCTCGTGGCTGACATGGCCGAGCACCTGACCGGCCGCGCCGGATTCGACGATGCGCACGTGAGCGTGCGCACCCACGCCAGACTGGCCGAGAAGGCGCCCGGCGGCGTGACGCTGACGGCGGCCGGCGGCGCCATCGAGAGCCTTCGCGAGCTCAAGGACCCGGGCGAGATCGAGTGCATCGCCGCCGCCGCCGAGCTGGCCAGCGGCGCACTGGAGCGGGTGCTGGAGCGGGGGCTGGTGGGCCGAACCGAGCGCGAGGTGGCCCTGGATCTGGAGCAGGAGATGCGGCTGGCCGGGGCGCCGGGGCCTTCGTTTCCCTCGATCGTGGCCGCGGGCGCCCACGGCGCGCTGCCCCACGCCGTGCCCCGCGACTGGGAGATCCCCTCGGGCGTGCTCGTGGTCATCGACTGGGGCGCGCTGCTGGACGGCTACTGCTCGGACTGCACCCGCACGGTGGCCACCGGTCCGCTGGAGGACGAAGCCACCG
>JAABUS010003762.1_pt1 | contig 23665 bp, 13 predicted proteins | sample 5560161 | NCBI WGS metagenome assembly JAABUS01 (sample SAMN10711885, study PRJNA513376) | rock metagenome | isolation source: Antarctica rocks | place: Antarctica: Victoria Land, Trio Nunatak nord | collected 2016-01-04
GGGAAGACCATCGACGAGGATGCCTACATCTTCGGCAACCAGGTCTCGTTCAACGGAGCGGCGACGCGAGACATCGTCTCGGCCACGAACGATTTCACCCTCGGCGACACGGCTCGCGTCGGCGGCAACGTCAATGTCGCCGCCAACGACGTTCGCCTGGCCGGATCGATCGAGCGCTCGGTCCGGGTCGCGGCCCGCAAGGTCGTCGTCACCGGCACGATCGGCGGCGACCTCGTCGTCGCCGCCCAGACCGTGCGGATCGAGGCCGGTGCGCGGATCACGGGTGACCTGCTCATCGCGGCTCAGGACGTGACGATCTTCGGGCAGATCGGCGGCCAGATCCGGGGACAGTCCAACCAGCTCTCCCTGACCGATGCGACCGTCGGCCAGGACGTCCTCGTCGCGGTCGACGACCTCGAGGTGCGCGGCTCTAGTGTCGTCTCCGGCGGCATCCGGAACGAGAGCGACTCGGCCGCGGCCATCGCCGGCACCGCGACCGTCGCCGGTCCGGTCGAGCGCTCGGACCCCGGTGGCGTCTCCGCTGGCGGCTTCTCGGTCGGGGGCGGGGTGGGCTGGGGGATCGCCCGGCTCCTGTTCCTGCTGATGACCGGCCTGGTCGTTGTGCTCGTGGCGCCGGTCGCGTCGTCGGCCGTCGCCGATGGCGTCCGGCGGCGTTTCCCCGCGACCCTGATCGCCGGCGTCGTGGCGATCGTCCTCGTCCCGCTGATCGCGACCCTGCTGCTGTTCACCCTGATCGGCATTCCCGTCTCGATCGTCGCCTTCACGCTCTTCGCCGTCGCCCTCTATCTCAGCCAGGTCTTCGTCGGTCTCGCGATCGGCCGAACGATCCTGCCACGCGGCTGGCGATCCTACGGCCGGGGCTACAACATCCTCGCGATGGCGATCGGAGTCACCCTAATTGGCCTGCTCCGCCTGATCCCGATCCCGTTCATCGATCTGGTCCTCGCGATCTTGGTCGCGCTCCTTGGCCTCGGTGCCCTGTTCACCGCGATACGGGACGAGCACCGGTCGGACGGCCACGCGCCGGTCGCCAGCGACTTCGGCGATCCCTACTACGGCGTCCCGACCCGGACCTAGCCTCTCGGGGCCACCCTCAGTGGCTTCTTCCGGAAATGGGACACAGGAACGGCCTGGCAGTGGTTGCCAGGCCGTTCCCAAGTCGCCGTTGATCATTCCGGACCAGATGCGGATCAGGCCTCGTTGACAACCGTGACATTGATCGCCGACGGGCCCTTCTCGCGCTGTCCGACCTGGTACTCGACCTTCTGGCCAGTCTCAAGCGAGGCGGCACGATCGGCGACCGTCCGGACGATGCCACTCTTGTGGACGTACATGAGGTTTCCGCCGGCGTCCGGCCGGATCCAGCCGCTGCCGCGTCCCGCCGAGAAAACCTTGACCGTTCCCGTTGCCATCTATCTCACTCCAGACCGCTGCCCTGATTGCCGGGTACGCCACTCGGCCGGCCACGGGCCGGTTCATCCCGCGAACAATACCACACGATACCCGCCGGGCCGGTCTGCGGACCGGCCTTTCACGCGATCGCGATCAGGCAAGATCCCGCGGTCCGAACGCCATCGGAAGGAGCGCGGAGAGCGTCGTGGTCTGATAGCCATCCTCCGACTCCAGTAGGACCGTCATCTCCCCCTCGACCGGAGCGAACTCGTTGAGGACCTGCCGGCAGGCTCCGCACGGTGAGGCCCGCAGTGCCCGGGGGGCCGCCACGGCGATCGCGACGATCTCCCGGTGCCCCGCCAGCGCGGCCGCGAAGACGGCGGTCCGCTCGGCGCAGACCGTCAGGCCGTAGCTTGCGTTCTCGACGTTGGCGCCGGTGAACACGTCGCCCGACGCTGTCTGCAACGCCGCGCCAACGGGAAACCGCGAGTACGGGACATAGGCGGCGGCGGCCGCCTCCCGCGCCTGCCCCATGAGAAACAGGCCATGAGTCGGTGAACCCGCTCCCACTCCCTCGTTCGATTCCGAGGATCCACCTCGCATTGCGATCTCTCCTTATGTCGATTGGATTGGAAGGACCGGCGGTCAACGTCCGCCTGCCCGGTCGCCGGCTGGTAGGATGATGCACCGATCCTGACACCGCCGCCCGGCGGCGTCGCTCGCCTTCGACCACGGGACAGGGATGACTTCCTCACCAGACGACACGCTCGACCTGCTCGCCGCCCGCTTCATCATCGACACCCTCTCGCTGGACCTCGTCCCGGAGGTTCTCGTCCCCACCCTGAACCGGATCGAGCGCGACGACAACACCGCCGTCTACGCCGTGCAACTCGAATCCTCGGTCGGTCCGGCCGCCTTCCTGGTCTACGGCTACGAGACCGGCCTGACCGGCCAGCGCGGGGCGGATAGCCAGCAGCGCTACGCGACCGACGTCCGTACGCTCGAATTCGCCCAGTCGCGCAATGTTCCGGGACCCCGGCTGATCGCCTCGGGCGAGCTGGCCGGCAACCTGTTCGTCCTGGCGACGGACCCGCAGACCTTCGCCGCCCTGGCCGGCGCCGAGGCCAGTACCAACGCGGCCACGGACAGCGAGCGGGAGCGCGAGCCGGTCGAGCTCCGGCGAGATGCGGCTGAGAAGCTCGTCACGCTTCTCCGTGACGCCGACCGCCAGGCTGGCCGCTGGCTCCGGGCGGTCGATCGCCAAGAGACCAGCGCCACATCGGGACCGACACCGCTCGCCTTCGACGACGTCGAGACGGAACTGGCGCTCTACCTGCTCGGTCCGGACGGCATCCGGAACGTCCTGACGCTCGCTAGCCGGGTTCTCGAATCCGCCCAGGCGGCGAATGACGCGGCTGGTTCCGGATCAGGCCAGTCGCCCCGGTCAGCGGAACCGACGCCGATCGAGACCGCACGCGGATCCCGACCGCGCAACCCCGAGCGGACCTAGCGACTACTCGCTGTCGAGCCCACCGTACCGCTCGGACCACGCCACCGACTGCTCATCCGACACCCGGATGAACTGCGCCGTCGCGTCAGCCACCAGCTGGCCGGTCATGGCGTCCCGCATCTCGGCCGCGACATCGACGAGCCGCCCCCGCGATGTGACCACCCAGCCCTCCGCCCGGTAGGCCCGACCGACATGGACCGGCTCCCGGAACCGCACCGTGAGCCGGGCGGTCATTCCCCAGATCTTCCCCGCGTAGCAGGACCACGCCATCACCTCGTCGCAGACCGTCGAGACCAGGCCGCCGTGGGCCATCCCGACGTAGCCCTCGTCGGTCGCGGTCGGTAGCCAGTCGGTGTAGACACCGCCCTCCGGCGCGTCTCGCCGGAAGAACTTCAATCGCAGGCCGTGCGGATTCTGGTCCCCACAGCCGAAGCAGTGGTGATCGGCGGCACCGTTCAGTGTCGCCTCGTTTCGTATTGCGGTCATGTCTGCCATCCCCTTCCCGCCGGTCGGACCGGGCGCCAACGATGATACTCCTCCGGTCGGGGCGGCCCGGGTCAGGCCTGGCGTTGCGGATCGGGTCGTCGCTCTGGCACAATCAGGCGTCACGCCGCAAGGCTGACACGACAATCGCGACCGCCGCACACGGCGTCACGCCCAACGAGGAACACGCATCATGGCCGACGGGCTGCACATCTCCGGACCATTCATCGCCTCGCCGCGGCTCGCGGTCGACGCGGTGGCAGCGGGCGGAGGACAGCCGGCGGCAGCCACATCCCCGAGCCGGCATGGCTGGATGAGCGCCCGGTCGATCCGCCAGGCGTTCGTCGCGTTCTTCGTCGAGCGCCATCATCAGCCCGTGCCCAGTTCCCCCCTCGTGCCGATCAACGACCCGACTGTCCTGCTGACGACGGCCGGCATGCAGCAGATGACGCCGTACTTCCTCGGGCTCGAGTCGCCCCCGGCCCCGCGGATGTGCTCCGTCCAGAAGTGCTTCCGGACGGTCGACATCGACGACGTCGGCGACGAGTCGCACAACACCTTCTTCTTCATGCTCGGCAACTTCTCGGTCGGCGACTACTTCAAGCCCGACTCGCTCCGCTGGAGCTGGGAGTTCCTGACCCAGACGATGGGCCTGCCCGAGGATCGCCTGTACCCGACCATCCACCCGGACGACGACGAGTCGCTCCGCATCTGGCGGGACGAGATCGGCGTGCCGGTCCAGCGGGTCGTCGGCCTGTCCGACAACTGGTGGGGACCGGTCGGCAACAGCGGACCGAACGGCCCCGACTCCGAGATCTACTTCGATCTGGGCGACGCCTTCGACGACGGGTCGGGGACCGGGGTCGGCGACAACCCACGTTACCTCGAGGTCTGGAACAACGTCTTCATGCAGTTCCTCCAGGCGCCCAACGGTAGCCGCACGCCCCTCCCCCGCGTCCATGTCGACACGGGGATGGGCCTCGAGCGGCTGACGATGGTCATGCAGGGGGCCCGGTCGATCTACGACACGGACCTCTACCAGCCCCTGATCCAGCGGGCCGCCGAGCTAACCGGCCACGCCTACGGGGTCAACCCCGAGATCGACCGTGCGCTCCGGATCATCGCCGACCACGTCCGGGGCGGAACGTTCCTGATCTCCGACGGCGTCCTGCCGGGCAACGAGGGGCGCGGCTACGTCCTGCGCCGCATCCTGCGTCGGGCGATACGGGCCGGCCGGCGCGGCGGAATCGAGCGCCCGTTCCTGGCCGAGATGGCCGCGATCGTGATCGACGCCTTCGGCGACGAGAACCCGAACCTGCTCACCCGCCGCCGCCAGATCGAGCGGGTCCTGATCCACGAGGAGGAGTCGTTCAGCCGGACGCTGAATGCCGGCATCGGCCGCTTCCAGACACTGGCCGAGGGCCTCCGGGAGCGCAAGGACACCGTCGTCCCCGGCGACGAGGCGTTCCGGCTCTACGACACCTTCGGTTTCCCGTATGACCTGACCGTCGAACTGGCCCGGGAACAGGGTTTCGACGTCGACCAGGCCGGGTTCGACGAGGCGATGGCGACGCAGCGAACGACGTCGCGGGCCGGCGGGATGTTCAGGGACGTCGCCAAGGGCCGGGCCGATCTCTACGTCCAGCTCGCCGCCGGCCGCCGCACCGAGTTCCTCGGTTACGACCCCGGGATGACATCGGCGACAGCGACCATTCTTGGCATGGCCAGCCCGGACGGCGCGATCCAGATCGCCGAGGCCGGGAACGTGGTTGAGATCGTGCTCGATCGAACCCCGTTCTATGCCGAGTCCGGCGGCCAGGTTGGCGACACCGGCGAGATCCGGATCGAGGACGGCCTCGTCCGGATCGACGAGACATCCCGCCCGGCGCCCGACATCTTCGTCCACCGCGGCGTCGTCACCGAGGGCTTCGTCCGGACCGGTGACGAAGCCCTCGTCACGATCGACGCGGAGCGCCGCCAGGCCATCCGGCGCAACCACACCGCCACCCATCTCCTGCATCGCGCCTTGCGGCTCGTCCTCGGGGAGGAGACCCACCAGGCCGGCTCGCTCGTCGCGCCGGACCGGCTGCGTTTCGACTTCACGAGCGTCGCGGGGATCGAGCCGGAGCAGGTCCGCCGCGTCGCCGGGATCGCCAATCAGCAGGTCATCGCCGACACCGCGGTCTCGACCACGGTAACGTCGTACGATGACGCCGTCGCCCAGGGCGCGATGGCCCTCTTCGGCGAGAAGTACGGCGACGTCGTCCGGATGGTCGGCATCGATGACTTCAGCCGCGAGCTCTGTGGTGGCACGCACGTCCAGCGCACGGGAGAGATCGGCCCGATCGTCATCACATCCGAGGCGAGCGTCGCCTCCGGAGTTCGCCGGATCGAGGCGCTGACCGGTGCCGCCGCGCTCGCCCGAATCGCCGATGAGCAACAGGTGGTCGACGACCTCGCCCATGACCTCCGGGCGAGCCGCGAGACGCTGCCGGAGAGCGTCCATGCCCTCCGGGACCGGTTTCGGGAGCTGGAGCGGGAGATCGAGCGCCTCCGGGGCGAGTTGGCCGGCACGCAGGTCGATAGCCTGCTCGACCAGGCCGAGCTGATCGGAAGCAGTGGCGCCCGGCTGGTCGCGACGCGGATCGCGGTCGAGGAGAAGGCCGCCCTCCGGCAGATCGGCGACCGCCTCCGGGACCGGCTCGGATCGGGCATCGTGATCCTTGGGACCGCCGTCAACGGCAATCCAAGCCTTCTGGCAATGGTCACGCCGGACCTCGTCGCCAGTGGCGTCCGGGCAGGTGACATCATTCGCCTGGCGGCGCCGGTCATGGACGGGCGCGGCGGCGGGCGGCCCGACCTGGCCGAAGCCGGCGGCAAACTTCCGGAGAAGCTGGACGCCGCGATCGCCGCGGCGCAGGCGGCCGCCTCGGAGGCGATCGCCAGGCAGGGCTGACCGTCGGTCCAGTGGGGATGAGAAGGCTGTCCGCCTCGAGGTGGCCCGATCGGCTATGGTCTGGGAACGCATCAGCGGTTCAGCCTCGCACCGGCCCCGAACGACCCGGCCGAACGACAATGATGACGGAGCGGCGTCCAAGCCCAGGTGACGCATGATCGACACGGCTCCTTCGGTAGTCGACATCGAATCCGATGTCCTTCAGCCGGTCCCTTTCGGGCCGAACCACCGGCCGGACCAACGGGCTGTCCGGTTCTGGACGATGCTCCCACCCGGTCCGTGATCATGATTGATTAGTCTGCGTCACGGTGAGGATTGTTCGCGCTCATGCCACTCTTCGAGAACCCACGGCGCGAGACCACGGTCGTTGTCACGCTCTATGAGTCCCTGGTCGATGTCCTGACCCGGCTCCGGTCGCATGCCAACGGCGTGGTCCTGCTCGAGATTCCCGATGGTTCGCCGCTCTTCCTCACGTCCTCTGAGTTCCGGTCGCTGCGCGAGGTTGCCCAGCAACGCCGGATCGCCCTGACGATCGTCTCCGACGACCCACTCCGGGTCCAGCTGGCGTCGGTCTTCAACCTCGCGATCATCGGCAGCGACGAGACCACACCGCCCCAGACCGCGCCGCCTCCGGCTCTCTCCGGTTCGTCCCGGTTTCCTGACCCACCGCCCGTCCCGGCGCGGTCCGGGGAGGGACTGCCCCCCCTGCGCGACGAGGTCCCGCGGTCCCGGCGGCCAGACCGCGCACCCAATGACCCGCCATCGGGACGTCGGGAGCTGTCGCAACGGGAGCGGAGCATCTGGCCGCAAGGCCGGCCGTCCTCGGCTCCCAGTCCGGTTCCCAACCGATCCCTGCCACCTGATCCGTATGACGGTGGGGATGATGACGAGCGGTCGCCTCGTGGCGTAACGACCCGGCGTCCACCAAGCTCGGCGCCCCGAGGTCCCGACGGCAACCCGCTTCGCTGGCCGGACAGTTCCGCGCCGGAACGAGCCGGTCGCGGCGCTGCCCGTCGAGAAACCAACGGGCGGAGCGATGGTCGATCCGAGACCCGGTGGCTATCAGGCCTGGCCAATGGGGAGGACGACACGGTCCCACTCGCCGATCGAAGACCCCAGAAGCCGGCCGGGATGAATCGCCCGGCTCGGCTCTCGGGTCGCGGGCTACTCGGGGTGATCGGTGCGGCGGTCGCGGCGGTCCTGGTCATCACGCTCCTGCTTGGCATCTTCGTGCTGTCGTCCGCGACCGTCACACTCGCCCTCGAATCGGGCCGCGTCGACGGGACGGTCGATTGCGAGATCGTCGCGCCGGGCCAGAACGGGAGTGCGACCGTCGTGATCCAGGGTGAGCGGACCGAGTTCGATGTCACCTACACCGGTTCTGTTCCAGCCACGGGCACACGAGCTGTCCCCGACGCGACCGCGACCGGCCGAGTCCGATTCAGCAACCCGACCGACCAGGATGTGACCATCGCGACCGGGACCGAGCTCGCAGCCTACGGCGGACAGTCCTACCGCGTCACCAGCGACGTGACGGTCGCGGCCGGCAATGCCGCGCTGAGCCAGTTCGGCTCCGGCGAAGCCGTTGTCGAGGCGGTCAACCCCGGCACGGGCGGCAATCTCAATATCGGGCAGGTCGCCGGCAAGCTGGAGAACGGCGTCTTCTACAGCAACCGGGACGCCCCGATGGCCGGCGGGACGGACAGCGAGGTCAAAACCATTCAGCCGACCGACGTGCAGACGCTCCACGACACGGCCACCGAGCAACTCCGGCAATTGGCCGCCACTGGAGAGGGTGGCAACCTCGACCCGGACACCCAGGTGGTTCCGGCGACGGTCGAGCTGAGCGAGCCTGCCTACACCGAGGACCTGCAAGCCGGAGACGACGGCGATCAGGTCTCGACGACCGCCACCGCCACCGCGACGGTCCTGACCTACAGCAACCGCGACCTCCGCCTCAAGGCAACCGAAGCGTTGATCCCCGTCCTGACCGCGCAGTTGACTTCCGGCCTCCAGTTGAGTGAGTCGACCGTCCAGCTCACGGCGCAGGGTGTGCCGGGCGAGCAGACGGCGCAGGGCGCGAGCTTCGAGGTCTCCGGGATCGCCGACACGACCGCCTCCCTGAGCGACGAGGAGGCCCAGGCCCTGGCCGACGAGCTCGCGGGGTCCAGCGCCTCCAACGTCAACTCGATCCTGACCGCCAACGAGCGGATCTCCTCCTACGACGTCACCTACTCACCCGCCTGGCTGCCCGACCGGATGCCGAACTCGGCCGACCGCATCGATATCACGGTGCGCCGGTGAGCCGGAACGATCGCCGTGGCCGGGGGCGAGATCGGAGCAACGGCGGCAAATGGCGGGAACAGGCCGGGATGACGCTCGGCCACGCGAACGTTGCGGCGGCGATGCCGACGCTGATGGATCGCCACGCCGAGGGCCGGATCATGGGGCTCGATGTCGGCGGTCGACGGATCGGCGTCGCGATCAGTGACGAGACCCGCCTCATCGCCACCCCGCTCCAGTTCGTCGAGCGGGGCGAGGGCGATCGGCAGGCGTTCGCCGGCATCATCGACCGCTACGCCGTCGGTCGGCTGGTCGTCGGACTTCCGACCGGCATGAGCGGCCGCGAAGGACCGCAGTCGGTCGACGTCCGGAGCTACGCCGATCGGCTCGCCAGCGACCTCGAACTGCCAATGGATTACTGGGACGAGCGCCTCTCGACCGCCATCGCCGAGCGGACCCTGATCGCCGGCGGCACCAGCCGGGCCGACCGCCGGACCCGCGTCGACGCCGTCGCCGCCGCGGTCATTCTTCAGGGTTTCCTCGACCACGAGCGCTACCGGTCACGGTGAACCCACTCGCCGAAGGCCAGTCAAGGCTCTTCGAAGAATCGTCCAACGATCGACGAGGCTGGCCGACTCGGGATCGATGATGGGGCGAACCGTCACCGTCCGGTGTCAAGCAAAGCCAACTGCGCTTTCCGAGTTCGTCACCGTCAGACATCCGCGGGAGCAACAGATGGCGGAGCCGGACTCGCCTGACGGCGAAGGCGGCGGGCTGCGTCCGGGCTCCCCACCGCAGCGCGAGCGTCGCCCCTCCGAAGTACCGCAGCCGGCAGCGAAAGCCCCTCTCCAACGCAGTGGGGAGGGGTCACGCTGCGCTTGGGGAGGGGCCGGCTCCGGGACCGGGCATCTCGATGCGACCCCGCGGTTTCGGAGCCGGCCACCACCCGCCCACCGTTATTCGACGATATCGACCGCCGTGTCCTGAAGCTTGGGGAACAGCGGACCAGCCGGGTTGAGCTGACCGACTGTCGGCCCCTGCCAGAAGGCGGCAGTGTCCCAGTCACCGGACGAGGCCGGCGGCAACCCGAGCTGACCGGCGATCTTCGCGGCCGCGCCGGGAATGAACGGGCTCGTCAGGATCGAGATCACCCTGGTCGACTCGGCCGCGAAGGCCAGCGTCGTGTCGAGATCGCCCTGCCGCTCCGGCAACTTCGCGATCTTCCACGGCTGCCGCTCCTCGAGGTACTGGTTGGTCCGCCGGACGAGCGTCCAGATTCCCTCCAGCGCCCGGTCGGTCGCCCAGGCGTCAAGTTGCTGCTCGGCGGTCACCTTCGCTGACTCCGCGACGCGGACGAGTTCCGCCTCGAGTTCGCCCGGCTCGTCGGCGGCCGGGACGAAGCCGCCGCGATAGCGTCCGACCATCGCCACGACCCGGTTGAGCAGGTTGCCGAGGTCGTTGGCGAGGTCGTCGGTGTAGCGCCGGGCGACATTGGTCCGGGAGAAGTCCCCATCGCTCGCGAACGAGACATCGCGCAGCAGGGTGTAGCGGACGGCGTCGGCGCCGAACTCCTCGACGACCTCGACCGGGTCGATCACGTTGCCGTCCGTCTTCGAGATCTTCCGGCCATTCAGACTCAGAAAGCCGTGGACGGCAACCTGCTTCGGCGCCGGCAGACCGGCGGACAGAAGCATCGCCGGCCAGTAGAGGCAATGGTGACGGGTGATGTCCTTGCCGACGACGTGCGTGTCGATCGGCCAGTACGACTCGAAGCGTTCCGGGTCGTCCGGGAAGCCGAGCCCGGTCAGGTAGGTCGTCAGCGCGTCGAACCAGACGTACATCACCTGCGAGTCGTCGCCCGGCACCGGCACGCCCCACGCGATCCCGTCCTTGCGCCGCGTCCGGCTGACCGAGAAGTCGCGCAGCCCCTGATCGATCCAACCCAGGACTTCCGCCCGGCGGTGGCTTGGGACGATGAAGTCCTCCTTGCCCATGATGAGGTCGCGGAGGCGGTCCGCGTAGGCCGAGAGCCGGAAGAAGTAGTTCTCCTCCTCCAGGTACTCCGGCGTGATCGAAGGGTGCTGCGGGCAGCGGCCGTTGATCAGGTCCTCTTCCGTGTAGAAGTTGTTGCAGTTCGGACAGTAGTAGCCCGAATAGGCCGCCTGATAGATGTCGCCGTTGGCGACAACGCGGCGGTAGAGCTCCTGCGCGGCACGGAAATGCCTCGGCTCGGTTGTCCGGACCCAGTCGGTTGGCTGGACATCGAGTGCGTCCCAAGCCAGGCGGAAGGCGATGTCCATCTGGTCAGTCCAGGCCCGCGGCGTCTCGCCCGCCTTCTGCGCCGCCACCACGACATGCTGACTGTTCTCGTCGTTGCCCATCACGAACGCCACGTCGTCGCCCCGGAGGACGTGGTAGCGGGCGACGGCATCGGCCGTGACCTTCTCAAGGGAGTGGCCGATGTGTGGCGCGCCGTTCGGGTAGTCGATCGCCGTCGTCACCGAGAAGTGGCCGGGATCATTATTCGGTTTCTGGTCGGTCTCACTCATGATCTGACACATCCATTCAGAGACCCGGATGACATGTCCCGGGCCGGGGGCGCTTGCCGACGGTTGCCGGGCAAGACGCAATCATATCCGGCTCCCGTGCCAGGGGCCGGTCTCGTCGCATTCCATGCGGCAGACACCCTGGGGAATCACAGCCCAGCGGCACCTGCCACTAGCGCATCGACATGTCCTCGATGCCACCTTCCCACGGCCCAACACCGGGCAGGAAGGGTTGAATGAGTGCCCGCTCGATCTGAACGAGGTGGGTCAGATCGTGGGCCGGGTAATAGTGGAGCATCTGGCCAAGCGACAGCCGACCGTAGGCGCTGTGGACGGCCTCCCGATCAAGATCGTCCGGCGTGAGGGTTGCGACCAGATCAAGCGTCCCGGCTCGCAACCCGGCGATCTCTCCGGCGATCGCACGGGCCGTCCGCTCCATGTCCCACTGAACATCGTTCTGGTCGACGTTCTCGATCGTCCCGGAGTCGGCCAGGAACGCCCGGATCCGGGGCGGGAAGACCAGCCGCTCCGCGTCGAGGAGATGGTGCAGGACTTCGTAAGGCGACCACGCATCGGCCAGCGGGCGCCGCCGCAGGATGTCCTCAGGGATGATCGAGGCAAGTGAGACCAGCCGCGGGGCCGTCGTCGACAATACCTGCGGCAGCAGGCCGAGCAACTCGTCCGCCGGGAGATGTTCTCGTGTGGCGCCCGTGGTCATCTCTACAGATCCTCGATCAGGCCGGCGCGGCTCAGGGCGAAGTATTTGGCGTCCGGGTGGTGGATGACGATCGCCGCCGTCGTCTGCTCGGGTTCGAACTGGAAGCCGTCCGTGACCTCGATCCCGATCTGTCCGACGTCAAGAATATGGTCGAGGATCGCGTGCTGCTCCAGGTCCGGGCAGGACGGGTAGCCCCACGAGTAGCGCTTGCCGCTCTCCTCCCCGATTCCGAGCTCACGCCGGACCCGCTGGTGGATGAACTCGGCCAGTCCCTCGGCCGTTTGGACGCTGAGCCCGTGGGCGTAGAAGCTCGCCGAGTACTCGCCCCGCGCCTGGAGTTGCTCGGTGTGGACCGTGGCCTCGCGCCCGGCGGTGACGATCTGGAAGGCGACGACGTCCTTGACCCCCGATACTACCGGAAGGAAGTAGTCCGCCAGGCAGAGCCGCTCACGGGCTGGTTGGCGCGGGAACGGGAACCGGCCGATCTCCCGGTTGAGGTCGTTGGGACTGTAGACGATCAGGTCGTTGCCGGAGCTGTTGGCCGGGAAGTAGCCGTAGCGGACCCTGGGCCGCAGCCAGTGGCGGGCGATCGCATCGGCCTGCAACTCCTGGAGGCGGGGCAGGAACTCCTCCCGCTGAAGCGTCTCCCACGCCGCGTCCTTGACGCCCTTGCCACCCCAGTGCAACCGGAACAGCGTCTTGAGGTCGAGATGCGGCCAGACGTCCTTCAGGTCGATGTCGGACTCGCGCTCCTCGCGGACGCCCCAGAACGGCGGAACCGGGATCTCGTCGGCGGCGAGGCGCCGGACGGTGATGCCATCGACAGCGGTCGATTCGGCTGGGACGCTGAACGCCTGCCGGCCAACCTTGCCGATACTGACCTTCGCGTCGGAGAGCGTCGACGCGACCAACGACTGGCGCTGCTCCGGGTCGACGATCCGCTCCATCAGCGACAGACCCTCGAAGGCGTCCTTGGCGTAGAAGACGCCGGGCTCGTAGGCTGTCTCGTCGGCGACGAACAGTGCCCGGTGGGCGTAGGCCCGGTTGATCGCCGCGCCGCCGATGATGACCGGGATGCCGAGATTCTGGTGGTGGAGCTCCTTGACGCAGAGCGGCATCTGTTTGCTCGTGCTGACCAGCAGGGCTGAGAGGCCGATCGCGGTCGCGTTGACCTCGATCGCCTTGTCGATGATCTTGCTGATCGGGACCTGCTTGCCGAGGTCGTGGACGGTGTAGCCATTGTTGCTCAGGATCGTGTTGACGAGGTTCTTGCCGATGTCATGGACGTCCCCGAAGACCGTCGCGAGGACGACCGTCCCCTTGCTCGTCCCCTCGACCCGGTCGAGATAGTTCTCGAGCTGATTGACGGCCTTCTTCATCACCTCGGCCGACTGGAGCACGAATGGCAGGATCAACTCGCCGGAGCCGAACTTGTCCCCGACCTCCTTCATCGCCGGCAGGAGGACGTTGTTGAGCACTTCAACGGCATCGCCCGAGTCGGCGACGGCTTGATCCACGTTGGCTTCGACCCCTTCGCGCTTGCGGTAGACGATCTGGTAATGCAGCCGCTCTCGTGGCGTCATCTCCAGCATCGGGTCGGGGCCGCCACTGGCCTCCTCGGTTCGGCCCTCGAAGTGCTCGATCACGCGAGCGAGGGCGTCGGGCCGGCGGTTGAAGACAAGGTCCTCGGCCAGCTCTCGCTCGACGTCCGGGATCTCGCCGTAGGGAACGACGTGGCTCGGATGGATGATGGCGAGATCGAGACCCGCCTTGATGGCGTGGTAGAGGAAGACGGCGTTGATGACGCGCCGGGCGACCGGGTTGATCCCGAAGCTGACGTTCGAGACGCCGAGGATCGAGAGGACGCCGGGCAGCTCCGCCTCGATCCGGCGGATACCCTCGATCGTCTCGATCGCCGATGACTGGAACTCCGGATCGCCGGTCGTCAGCGGGAAGGTCAGCGCGTCGTAGATCAACGCGTTCGGCGCCAGCCCGTACTCGCCGACGACGAGGTCATGGATCTTGCGGGCGACCTCGACCTTCCGGTCGGCGGTCTTCGCCATCCCGTCCTCGTCGATCGTCAGGGCGATGACGGCGGCCCCGTGGGCGAGGGCCATCGGCAGGACGGCGTCGATCTTCCTGCGGCCGTCCTCCATGTTGATCGAGTTGATGATCGCCCGGCCGGGGTACTGCTCCAGGGCGTCGAGGATCGCGCCGGGCTCGGTCGAGTCCAGCACGATCGGCGACTCGACGCTCAGCGCCAGCTTCTTGGTCAGCGTCCGGAGCGTCTCGCGCTCCTCCTCATCGGTCCGCTCGGTCAATGCGACGCAGAGGTCGAGGGCGTGAGCACCCTCCTCGACCTGGCCGCGAGCCACAGCCATGATGCCCTCGTCGTCCCCTTCGAGGACGAGGCGCTTGACCTTGCGCGAACCGAGCGTGTTGACGCGCTCGCCGACGATCATCGGCGACGGCAGCTGCTGGAGGTCGACGGCGCGGAGCATGCTCGCGATCGCCGGCCGGGGCTCGGTGGGGCGCGTCGGGGCGCTCAGGCTCGGACGGCGCTCCAGCTCGGAGACGAGGTCGTGCAGATGGTCCGTCGTGGTGCCGCAGCAGCCGCCGACCACGCCGACGCCGAAGTCATCGACCATCTCGCGGAGGGCGCGGGCCATTGGTTCGGGCTCCAGCGGGAAGACCGCCAGCCCATCGACGTTGATCGGGATGCCGGCGTTCGGGATGATCGCGACCGGCCGGGTGCTGAACTCACCGAGGTAGCGGGCCGGCTCGCGCATGTGCTCCGGACCCGTGCTGCAGTTCAGGCCGATCACGTCGACTGGGAGCGACTCCAGGATGGAGAGGGCGGCGGCGATGTCGGTCCCGAGCAGCATCCTCCCACTGACGTCCAGCGTGATCGAAGCGTGAAGCGGGATCTCGACGCCGGTCTCCTGGCGGATACGGAGCGCGGCGTGGACGGCGGCCTTGAGCTCGAGGATGTCCTGAACGGTCTCGATGATGAGCACGTCCGAACCACCGTCGACGAGTCCACGGATCTGGTCGAGGAACAGATCGACGACCTGCTGGAATCGGTGCTGCCCGAGCATGGGGTCGTCGGAGGCCGGCAGGAGGCCGGTCGGGCCGATCGAGCCGGCGACGAAGCGGGGCCGGGCCGCGGTCGAGTACTCGTCGGCGACCTTTCGGGCGAGTTCCGTCGCCGTCCGGTTGATCTCATAGGTCCGGTCGCCGAGGCCGTACTCCTCCAGCTTGATGCTGCTGCCGCCGAAGGTGTCCGTCTCGAGGACGTCGACGCCGACGTCGAGGAAGCTGGCGTGGAGGCGCTCGATCACGTCCGGGCTGTGCAGGACGAGGGCCTCGTTGCAGCCCTCCTTGCCTCCGTAGGCGGAGACGCGCAGTTCCATGTTGAGGATCGTGGCGCCCATCGAGCCGTCGTAGACGAGCAGTCGGTCGCGGGCGGCGTCGAGATAGGCGTTGGCGGCGGCATGGCGGGCGAGGGGGGTGCGCGGGTCACGGGTCAGGGTATCGGTCACTGCGGCTCCCGGCTGAGAGTGGATGACGGCTCGGACAGGGCGACTCGTGTCGCGTCCGGGTGGCGGGTCGGTCGGACCTGGGAACGCCACGATCCCGTTGCATCGCTCACCTATTGTAACCGGCGAAAACCGGGGCTATGGCGTCTGGTGAGCAGCCCGTCATCTGGTGCGCCGCCCGATCCTTTTCCTGGACCTCACGAACAGGAAAATGGCTGCTACACTCACGGTTCAGGGAACTCATCGGGGACCATCTGTCCCGCTGGCACATCCATGCCGGCGGAGTGCCCCTGTCGACCCGCCGGTCAGCCCGTAGGCAGAGGAAGAATCGCATGTCGGACTCAGTACCCTCCCGCACGGACACTGCCGTCCCAAATCCGCAGGCGCCCGACATCGATCGGCCGGCGGGTAGCATGGCCATGACCCCGGACTCGCGGATGGAGAGCGCCGAGCTGATCGAGCGCATGTCCGAGCGACTCCGGTTCTATGAGTCGTTCGACTCCCTGATCCAGCAGAACATTGCCCGCTCCGGGCAACTGATGCGGGAGGCCGGCGAGAAGCGGGACGAGGCCGTCGCGACGATCGCCCAGAGCCGGCGGCAGATCGAGGCGGAGCGCGAGACCCAGCGATCCGCGCTGACCGAGTTGCTGGACGACGTGATGACGATCCAGCAGGCAACGGAGCGTCTCGCCCATCGAATCTCCGACGCGCTGGAGCAGATCGAGTTCGACCTGGAGCCGATCGGTCTGCATGACGCCGGGGCGTTGGGCAGCCACCAGTCCGGCAGGCTCCCGGCCGGGTTCTCTTCCCCCGGCGGCGCCTATCGGAGCGTTGCCGAAGACGTTCACGAAGAATATCGCCATGGTGTCCTCGGCCAGCCACTAATCGGCGGGGCACCGGCATCGTCCGAATCGGTCGCCGGTGGGACGGAATCGATCGCTTACGGTCAGGTCGTCTCCGCGCGGGGAATCGAGCCGGATGAGGCGACCACGGATGCATCCGGGTCAGCCGCCAATCGGATCGTGGGCAATCCCGAGAACGCCGCAAGCGTCGCAGATCAGGTGTTGGTGCGGGACGCCGATGAGACCGGCGGCCATGCGACGGACGAGCGGGAGATGCACGAGGCGGCGCCCGGCCAGGGCTCCGAGGCGACTCCAGTGGAGTCCAGCGCTGAGACGTGGACCCCCGAACCAGGTATCGCGACCGTTCCCGCCGATGAGGATCTGACCAGCGTGGTCGAACCCTACGCCGAGGCCGACGTCGCGGCCTACGCCGAGCAGACCGAGCCGGACAGCGATACAGCTGGCCCGGACACGCAGATCGCCTCCGATACGTCGGATGCCGCCGTCGGAACCGGAGACGCGTCAGCGGACGCATCGCTATCCGACACCGATTATGACGACATCCCGCTCGAAGTTGGCAGCGCTTTCGGTCCATCCACCGAACCAGCGAGCGAAAACCTGACCAGCCCCGACGACGCCCCGATCGAGTCGCCGATCGAGTCGCCGATCGAGTCGCCGATCGACAGGACCTCAAGCCTCGATGACGGGACCGGCGAGGCATCGCGCGAGGCCGGCATCGACGCCGAGATCGTGGTGGTCGCCGCGAACGGTGCTGATCTCGCTCCGGAGACGCCATCGCTGGTCGCCGCGGATGCTGCCGCGGCGGACGCCAATGGCGCCCCGGCGTCGGAGAGCGACCTCGCCGCCAGCGCCGCCGAGACCGCCACGAGGACCGCGCAACCGGCGAGCGCCACTCCGGCGACCGAACCGGCCATGGCGCCGGCCGAGCCAGCGCGGGAGCAGCAAACCACCGTGGTGCTTGACGGCGTCCCGCGAGCCGCCGTCGCCCTGGCGATCCAGCGACACATCCTGTCCAAGCCCGAGGTGCTGAGGGCCGAGGTCCGGGAATACTACGACCACAGGCTGACGCTCTTCGTCACCGGTCGCCGCGCCACGACCGCGGACGACCTGCAGGACTGGGATGGCTCGGTGACGTGGGAGCAGATCCGGACGTCGCCCGAACTGATCGAACTTCGCATGGTGATGTAGCGATCGAGGGGTTCTCGGGAAGCGAAACAAACACGGCCGGGCATCGCGACGTTGCGAAGCCCGGCCGGCAATCAGTGCGCGTGACTTCTCAGAACCAGACATCGAGAGGCGACCGGTCGGACCTGGCACCGGCCCTGATTGGGTTTGCGTTCACCGTTCGGTATCGGTCGTCCGTGCAGTCCCGGCCATACATGGCTCGGCTCAGGAGCAGCGCTGCGCGTGACCGGGCCACGGGTTACCCAAGTGAAACATCAATGCCAATCAGGGACCAGCTGCACGACATGGGTCCATGTCCAGGCGACCAGAGGGCACTGCTGTCCTGACGGGCCGGGGAGCACGCTTCACCGGATCGAACGTCTTTCAGCCGGTCCCGTCAGGGTCGATCTGCCGCCGATTCGATTCCGAGATGTGCTAACAGGAGTGGCCTGAGCGGCTCAGGCGCTGCGGCGGATGGCGCGATGGAGGGCACGGGCGATGTCGGCCCGGGCGCGATTGCTCAACTGGAGGAGTTCGGCCCGCGTCGGCGTCGGCATGTCGAAGTAGTCGAAGAGCTGATCGAGTTCACCATCGACAGCGCGAGCACGCTCCTCCTCGTTGCGGAGCTGCCGGAGATCGGACCCGAGCGAGTCGGCGATCCGGTCAAGGACCTCATAGGACGGTACCGTCAGGCCACGCTCGATCCGGCTGAGATGAGACGGCGAGACACCGGCCGCGTCGGCGAGCTGGTGCAGCGACATCTCGCGGCGGAGCCGGAGCGCCTTGATCGTCGGACCGACCCGCTGGCGGACGGCTGGCTGATGCGGCATCCAGAGATCGGCCTGGCCGCCGTTCCCATCCTCGGAGAGGGCCTGCCGCAGGATCCGCGCGTTCTCCGGCGCGGCGACTGGCCGTGGGGTACCCCCAGCCCGATGCACGATCGCCGTGCGCGCCATCGGTTGGGGGCCGATGCCGCTCCGACCGTTCTGACCGTTCTGACCGGGCCGTCCCTGCTGTCCATTGGGAAACGACGGTTCACGCATCGAAAGGTCCTCTCGTAAGGCCATCGCAGGTCGACCGGGCTGGCCATTCTGGCCGTGGTTCGGTCAGGCACAGAGTCGCCCTGGTCAACGGCCTCCAATCGAAATTAACGAATCGGCTGCAACGCAGGGCAGCGTTGGCTCGACGTTCGGTTGACTCAGTCTCTTCAATGGATGTCAAGCCAGCCCAACTGAATGCGATCTGAAACGTCGGCCGGCAATCGAACGGGACACCCATGTCGGTTCCATCCCCCGATGACCTGTCTACGTCCCGGATCGCGTTCCGGGTTCTTTCCGAGCGGGTGTCCACACCACTGCGACGCATCTCCGTCGCCAGGCCGCGTCAGATCGCTACCCGCCATCTACGATAACGACCACAGGTACGGTTTGGTTTCCATGGAGCGGATCACGGTGCTCCCACTCGGGTCTTCAGCGGTACGTTCCTGACCGTCGCGGCCGGGGACCCTCGACCGCGGAGGGCAACAAGAGTCATCGCAACCCCGGTACCCGCGGTGGATGCCAGGCTACCACCGGATACCGGCAACTATCAGCGTCGGCGCAAGCGGAGCAGCGGCTCAAGGAACGGAAGCCTGACCCAGCCGGGAATTTCCGATCGATGATCCGCTCGTGCCCTTCAACGGGATCGGGCACCGAGGTCATGGCTGGAACCGGCAAGAGGCGCTCGCACTGAGGCGCGGCGTGCCAATTGCGTCCAGCTCGCCTAAACTGGCCAGAGCGTACAGGCGCCGATTCGTGATCGGGCAGACCGCCACAGTGACGTGGTGGCCGGCATACGATCTGGCCGGCATCCCGCGTCATCCGGAAATCAGGGACGAGAGCAATGACAGATACCGCCAAGCGAACGAAGGCCGGGGCATCACGCGTGTCTGACATCGGGCCGTTCAGCCCGGCAACGCCGCCGCCGATCCTTCCAACGCTGACCGGCCCGGCTGACCTGCGCGGGCTCTCGATCGCGCAGCTGGAGCAGGTGGCGGCCGAGATCCGGGCGGAACTCATCGAGACGGTCGCGATCAACGGCGGCCACCTCGGCGCGAGCCTCGGGTCGGTCGAGGTGATCATCGCGATGCACGTCGTCCTCGACTCTCCGCGAGATCACCTCGTCTTCGACGTCGGACATCAGGCCTATGCCCACAAGCTCCTCACCGGCCGGTTGGAACGGTTCAAGACGCTTCGGCAGGAGGGCGGGATCTCGGGCTTCCTCTCCCGCGATGAGAGCGAGCACGACGCCTTCGGCGCCGGCCACGCCAGCACCAGCATCTCGGCCGCGCTCGGGATGGCGGTCGCGGATCATCTCAAGTATCGGAACGACCCGTCGATGCCCATGCCAAGGACGATGGCGCTGATTGGCGACGGGGCGCTGACGGGCGGGATGGCCTTCGAGGCGCTGAACAACGGTGGCAACCTCAGCATTCCGATGACGGTCATCCTCAACGACAATGAGATGTCGATCGCCAGGAACGTGGGGGCATTGAGCAAGTACCTCGACCGGATTCGGACCGATCGCCGATTCAGCAAGGCCAAGGCCGATCTGGAGCGGGTCCTCGAGCGGATGCCGCAGGGCGACTTCATGGTCGACATGAGCAAGCGCCTGACGGACTCGGTCAAGGCGTTCATGTTCCACGGCATGATCTGGGAAGAGCTCGGTTACACCTACGTCGGGCCGGTCGACGGACACAACCTCCGCGACGTCATCGACGCCCTCCAGAACGCGACCCAGGTCGATGGCCCGGTCTTCCTCCACGTCGTGACGGAGAAGGGCCGCGGCTACGCTCCCGCCGCCGCCGATCTGGAGCGCAGTCACGCCGTCTCGGCCAAACCGAAGGTGGCCCCGATGGCGGACGGCGGGGCCACATCGCCCCCTTCGCCACCCAAGTACCAGGACGTCTTCGCCGATGCCGCCGCTGAGCTCGCCAACACCGACGAGCGGATCGTCGCCATCACCGCGGCGATGCCGACGGGCACCTCCGTCGGAAATTTCGGTCGGATCCACCCCGACCGGACCTTCGACGTCGGGATCGCCGAGCAGCATGCCGTGACGTTCGCAGCGGGCCTCGCGACGCAGGGAATGCGCCCGATCGTCGCGATCTACTCGACCTTCCTGAAGCGGGCCTACGATCAGATCTACCACGACGTCTGCCTCCAGCGACTGCCGGTGACCTTCGCGATGGACCGGGCCGGTTTCGCGGGCGACGACGGTCGGACGCATCATGGCATCTACGACCTCTCCTATCTGCGCTGCCTGCCGGGCATGACGATCATGGCGCCGAAGGATGAGGACGAGCTCCGGCACATGCTGGCAACGGCGGTCGCCACCGACGGCCCAGCCGCGATCCGCTATCCCCGTGGCGCGGGCGTCGGCGTCTCGATGACCGGTCCGGCCCACCCGTTGCCGATTGGCAAGTCCGAGGTGCTCGAGGACGGCGATGACGTCGCCATCCTGGCGGTCGGGGCGATGGTCCTGCCCGCCCAGCGTGCCGCCGCCCTGCTTCGCGGCCAGGGGATCCACGCGACCGTCGTCAACGCCCGGTTCGTCAAGCCGCTCGACGAGAACCTGATCCTGTCGCTGGCCGACCGCTGCGGCGCGATCGTGACGGTCGAGGAGAACGTCGAGCGGGGCGGCTTCGGTGCCGCCGTGCTGGAGCTCCTCTCCGCCAACGAGCGCTTCATCCCGACGCACGTCGTCGCCGTGCCCGACCGCATCTTCGAGCAGGCCTCGCAGGATCGGCTCAGGTCGCTGGCGCACCTGACACCGGACGGCATCGCTACCGCGGCAACCCGGTTGCTCGAACTCCGACCAGCCGGGATGGATTCAGCGCCGGCGACAAGTGAGCAGTTGGCCCGTACGTAATGGCTCCGTCGCTCCTCGTGCAATACGCTCGCCCTGCGCCGCCGTAGCGGCCCGTGACGTAGGGTCATTCCCTTGGGGTCACCGGCCGTCGCAGCAGCTATCGCCCCGTAGGGCGATGACGGTGTTGCTGATCGGGCTGCGCATGTGGCGAGGAGACCCCTTCCCCAGCCCCTCTCCATCTCGTCCGGCCGGCTGATCCAGCAAAGCTGGAACCGCCCGACCACACGGATGGCGAGGGGAGCCACGCACGAGTGCAATGGCCGGAGGAGTCGTTTTCGTAGGGGCGACGCGTGCGAGCCCGGTCGTCGCAGCGTCCATCGCCACAAGGTGAGATGGTGCCTCGCAACTCACGTTTCGCCTTGAAACCCGCGATTTACGGCCACCAGCACTGCTACGCGATGCTGCGCCTTCGGCTCGGAGAAGGCCAGCGAAACGAGAGCCATGTCCCTACGGTCATAGGTGATGCATATTGGGTATGAGGTGCGTACGTTTGGATTCCCTGGGGACTCATGGTCCGGGTCCGGCAGAAGGGCCGATCTGGCGGGGCTGCTGGTGATAGCGCGAAAACAATCTGCATCACGCGTGACGGACGGGCTTGGCGCAACCGGTTGTCTGGATTAGTGAAGAGAGGGATAGCGCCTGAGCGTCAGCCCCCTCATTACTCGACATTCGCCCAACGGAGGGGTCAGATCGCGATGCCTCCCAGCAGGTTCTCAAGGGCGTCGAGGTCGTCGGCCACGACATCGGCCGGCACGTAGACGCGTACGACAACTGCTGAAGCGCCATCGATCGGGAATATGATGATCCCGAGAGCGGCATCAACCCCACCTGGCGTCCGGTACCGGTAGGCCTCACCGACGGCGTCACCCGAGGGGACCGGCAAGTCGTCGATCTGCTCGACAGCCTGATCATCGCCGGCTGGATTCCTGATCTCTACCTGAACGAGGTCGTCAAGAATCTGCTGGGGGTCCTGGCCGCCGGTCGCGGTGGTATCGAACGTGGCGACCAGAGCGCCACCACGGAGCGCGAGATCGACCGTGGCGTAGAGCGCGGGATCGAGCGGCCGCCAGATCGTCCCGTCGTAGGCCAGCGACCATCCGCCCTCGTCCGACGTGAAGACCTCGAGGTCGTCGGCCGGTGCGGACGCGTCCGACGACTGCGGAGTCGCGACCGGCTCATCAGAAACCGGTGTGCCCCCGCCGGCAGCCGGCGTCGCGGCTGGCGCGGGCTGATCCGTCGCGGCCGGAGTCGCACCACTGTCTGTCCCCGCACCCCCGTCGCCCTCGACCGTCAGGCTGGCGAAGACCGGCGCAGCCAGTTCGGACTCACCCTCGTATGAATCGATCGGCCCGGAGTGAATCGCCCGGATCACGAGATCGGAGCCGGGGATCGACGCACAACGTACTTCGACGAACTGCTCGGTTCCGCCGTAGTCGGCATCGATGGCCGCGTAGGACCAGCCGGCATCATCGAGACCGGCCACGTCCTCACCATCGACCTGGATCGGCGTGACATCGACGACACCTGGCGTCGAGCCGAGATCGTCCAGCGACGTCTCGACGCATCCGGCGGCATCCCCGCCAAAGTCATCCGGCAACGAGAACGAGATCAGGCTGGTCGTGCTGTTGAGCCCGAAGATCGTGTCGACCGGGACGAAGGAGATCCAGTCCGCCTCATCCCACGTCAGGGCGAACCCAAGACTGGGGTCGGTGTACGTGCCTCCCCGCAGGCCTTCGATTTCCGCACCCTGTCCCTGGAACGACGGGATCACGAGCGCATCGAGCAGACCGTCGGACGCCGCGACCGCATTCCCTGCATCGTCGATCGGTGCCAGCCAGGTGATCGCCAGGACCGCCTCGCCGGCGACGACCGTCCGGCAGTCGATCCGCTCGATCACCGTCCGGGCATCCTGCCCATCCGTATCGTCGAGCTCGACCTGAAGGGTGGAGTAGGCCCGGCCATCGGCCTCACTGGACTGCTCGCCGTCCCCCTCGAACGGAGCGCTGGACAGGACGTTGTCGTCGTCCGGCAGGCGGTCGACCAGGTCGTCGCGGCAGGCCGTCGCGTCGCCGGCGTAGAACTGGCCAGACTGGAAGTAGATCTCGACCAGGTCGCTCGTCAGCGCGAGATCGCCGGGACCATCCGCGACGACCTGCCAGTCGTCCGGCTCCCACGCGATCTGGTACCCGTAGGTCGGATTGACGTAGCTACTCTCGTTGGACTGAGCGACGGCGTTCGTCGCGGTGGCGGCCGGAAGCCCGATCGAGACCAACAGGACGGT